>Ga0209717_1001601_pt1 | contig 23741 bp, 25 predicted proteins | sample AD_UKC048_MetaG_FD_184418 | JGI IMG/M metagenome (GOLD analysis project Ga0209717, IMG submission 184418) | Active sludge microbial communities of municipal wastewater-treating anaerobic digesters from USA - AD_UKC048_MetaG (SPAdes) (version 2) | ecosystem: Engineered > Bioreactor > Anaerobic >... | reverse complement strand
AATTCGGAGCGGCGCAGAACCAGCTCGAGGAGTTGCTGCTGCTGGATCCGGGGGACAGCCTGGGATGCCGGGCGATGTTGCCGGCCTGTTATTTCGAGCGGCATCGGGCGCCGGCGGTGCTGGAGCTGGCCCGGAAATACCCGGATGACATGCTTCCGGATTTTGTGTGGAGCGTGATTCTGGCGCGGTTTCAGATGGGGCAGGCGGATGAGGCGCGGGCCTTGCTGAAAATAGCCGCGGAACATCAGCGGAATATTCTGAGGATCGTTCAGCGCGGGAAAAAGCCCACCGTCAGGCGCGGCCGGGAGGACGACGATCGGGATTACGCGATGGGGAGCGTGGCCGAGGCGGCGGATTTCTGGCGAAGTTACAGCCGGTTTTGGCTCGAGACGCCCGGCGCCGTCGAATTCGTGAAGGCGTTCGGCGAGGGCGAGATGGGAGCCAGGTGCGCCGGGGTGATCAGCTGACGGTGAAAAGGACTTGATAAATTGTAGTCCATGGACTACAATTAGAGTGAGGGCGAAATGAATCAAACCGTTCTCAATTACGTTTTGCCGACCGGAAAGCAGCCTGTTGAGGACTGGCTTGACGGGCTGAATGACGCCAAGGGCCGGGCGAAAATTCGTGCTCGAATCAATCGGTTCCGGGCCGGGAACCCCGGGAAATTCCGGATGGTCGGCCCTGGGATCATGGAGTTGAAAATCGATTTCGGGCCGGGGTATCGGCTCTACTATGCCAAGGTAGGAGACAAAATCATATTGCTGCTCTGCGGCGGGGACAAATCGAGCCAGAGCGCCGACATCAAGACGGCGGGCGAGTATCTGAGCGACTACAAGAGGAGGAGCGGGGACGATGAAAAAGACGATTAAACCTTCGAAGCCCTACGAGGAGAGCCTCTTGAAGGCGCTGCAGGACCCGAACGAGGCGGCGGAGTATCTCAACTCCTCGCTCGAGGAAGCCATTGAAAGCGATGACATTCAGCTTTTTCTGCTGGCTCTGAAAGACATTGCCAAGGCGAAGGGGATGAGCCGGGTCGCCGGGCTGGCGAAGCTCAACCGGGAAAGCATGTATAAAATGCTCTCTCGGAATGGGAACCCGGAATTCGGAAGCCTTTGGAATCTCTTGAACTCCCTGGGGCTGAAATTCGCGATCGAGGCGAAGGCCTGAGTTTCCGGACCGCCCCGCACGATGCGGGATCGGCCGGGGTGTGGCAACCTCGAGGGGGCCGGGGCCGGCTCGCGTGAAGCGATCCGGCCCCGGCTTCGTGTTCCGGCTTTCGCTGTCGCCGTCCGCTTTTGGACGGCGACTGACGGACCAGGCGCTTTTCCCTTCCCCGGCGGAGCCGCCCATCGGCACCGTTCACCAGTCTGCCGGCGCGTGGTCCGTCCAGGCGGGGACCCGCGGCGCGAAGCGGCGTGGGGGGGAAGCCTTGACGGGCCGCGTGACGGCGGACATCAACCCGGATGCGATGGGCGGTGGAGCTGGGGAAGGGATGCCCTGAGAGACACTTTCCCGGTGGTGAGCCCGGAGGCGGTTGGTTCCCCTCGCCGGAGGCGCGGTAGCGGAGAGCCGCCGGCGTGGTCAGCGCAGGGGGCCGGGGGTGTCAACGCGGGATGGGGCGGGCGTTTCCGGATCGGCCTGGAGTTGTGCAAAGTAGATGAAAAAATGGCCTTTTTCAGCAAAACACGCTAAAAAAGGCCATTTCATACATTAAAACAGGGTATTTAGACTGTAAATCAAGATATTCTGCAAAGAATGGTAAGTTTAAAACAGCACAAAAGCCGGTATTTTATGTATCAGCAAGCATTTTTACTGTATGAAATGGCATTTATACTGTTTATGAATATGCTAGGGCTTATCCGGCGATCTCTCCGGGATCGTCCTCCCAGGGGTCGATGCAGTCAGGGAGCGCCGCCACGGCTTGTGGAACGCCACCTGTTTCGAGTTCTTTCTGGCCAGGGGCGACGGACAGGGATACCACGAGTTCAACCTCTCTCCGGCCGGCCACTGGAACGCCTTCCGGTTCACCGGATATCGGCAGGGCATGTGCGACGAAGCCGCGTTTTCCAGCCTTCCCTTCGAGGTCTCGAGATCAGCCAGGGGGGTGCAGGTTGGCCTGACGGTCGATCTTTCGCGTCTGCCCGCCCCGGAACCGGCAGACGCCGGAGGTGCGGATAAACCGGGCCGGGAGCAATCTTCAGAAACGGCGACGAAATCCACCAACACCGGGGGAACCAGCAACGAAGGCCCTCTCCGCTGGCGACTGGCGGTGGCCACGGTCCTCCTGGGCACCGATGGCACCCCAAGCTATTGGGCCGTAAGCCACCCCGCCCCCGAAGCCGATTTCCATCACCCGGGAGCCTTCGTGATCGGGTTGTAGGGGGAAATCAGGCAGCCCAAGTTCAGTCGAGGCGTTTCGAGAACCGTCGGGCACTCGCGAACAGGATGCCGACGCCGAAGGCAACCAGGATGGCGGTCTGCTTCCAGACCATCGAGAAGCCCACCCCCTTGAGATAGACCCCGCGCACGATCTCCAGGAAATAGCGAAGGGGGATCACCCGGGTGAGGGCCTGCATCGGCGCGGGCATGTTGTCGATCGGGAAGATCAGCCCCGACAGCATGATCATCGGGAAGAGGAAGAAGAACGAGGTTATGACCGCCTCCTGCTGGGTGTCCGAGATCGTCGAGACGAAGATCCCAAGCCCGAGAGTGGTGATGAGGAACACCCCCATCAGGGCGAACAGCAACGGCAGACTGCCGACCGGGACCACCTTGAACCAGCCGATCGCCAGCGCCAGGACCAGGGTCGCGGTGATATACCCGGTGAAGAAGTAGGGAAGCGTCTTCGAGACGATGAATTCCCACGGGCGGATCGGGGTGACGATGATCTGTTCGAGGGTCCCGAGCTCCTTCTCCTTGACGATGCCGAGAGCGGTCTCGATCATGCAGCCGAGGAACAGGATCAGGCACAGCACTCCCGGCACCATGAAGACGACGCTCCGCAGCTCGGGATTGAACCAGACCCGCGGTCGGGGTTCGAGCGCAGGAATCCCGTTGACCGCGCGCCGGAGTTTGTCCAGTTTCGGTTGGGCGAACTCGAGCCCATACGACTGCACGATGCCGTTCACATAGGAGTTGATGATCCCCGCCGACATCGAGTCGGTGCCGTCGAACAACGTCTGGATCCGCGCCGTCCGCCCACGCTGGAGATCATCGCCGAACCCGCGCGGAATCCGGACCACGACCTGGGCCTTCCCGGATTCGAGCGGAGCGCCGGCCTCCGCGTCCCCTTCGAGGAGGGCGATGATCCGGAAATAGCCGCATCCGGTGAGCCGCTCGGCGAAGCCGCGACTGGCGACCGTCCGGTCCTCGTCGAGGAGGGCGGTCTGGATGTGGTTGATGTCGGTGGTCGCCAGGTAGCCGAAGATGAACAGCTCGAAGACCGGCACGAAGAAGATCAGGCCGATCATCTTGGGGTCGCGCACGGTCAGGGTGAGTTCCTTGCGGACGAGGCGGCTGATGCGGCGGAGGCTGGCGCGGATGTTCATGGCGACCTCACAGTTTCTTCCGGAAGCTGCGCGCGCTGGCGATCAGCACGAGTGAACCGAAGAGGACCAGGGCGGCGGTCGGGGCGGCCAGCGCGGCGAGCCCGCTTCCCTTGAGGAACAGGCCTCGCAGGATGACGATGAAATGCGAGGCGGGAATCAGTTGCGGCACCCACTGCAGAGCCTCGGGCATGCTGGTGATCGGGAACATGAATCCCGACAGGAGCACGGCGGGGAGCTGGGTTCCGACCATCGCCGCCATGTTGGCGATCTGCTGGGTCGGGGCCCGCGAGGAGATCAGCAGGCCGATGCCGAGGGCGCAGACGAGGAAGACCCCGCTCAACAGGAAGAGCACCCCGAGGCTGCCGCGGAACGGGACGGCGAAGAAGACCTGGCTGGTGATCAGGATCAGCACGACATCCCCATACGAGATCACGATGTAGGGAAGGAGCTTGCCGAGTACCAATTCGAACGCGGTGACCGGGGTCCCGATCAGGCTTTCGAAGGTTCCCCGCTCCTTCTCGCGGACGATCGTCACCGAGGTCAGCAGGGCGGAAAGCATCATCAGGACGACGGCGATCAACCCGGGAATGATGAAGTTGGCGCTGCGCAGTTCGGGGTTGTACCAGTTGCGGAACCGGTTCTCGATCGGCAACAGTTCCTTGCGCCGCACTCCCGCCCGCCTGACGGTTTCGAGCCCCGCCTCGTTCGACAGCTGCCCGAGCAGGCCGGTGATATACCCCAACGTCGTGTTGGCCGTGGTGCTGTCGGCTCCGTCGATGACGAACTGGACCGCCACCGAGCGGCGGCGGGCGAGATCGCGACCATAGCGGTGGGGGATCACCAGAACCCCCTTGGCCACATCGCCGAGGATCACCGGATCGATCTCACGCGTCGATTCGAGAAACGTTACCACGTTGAAATACTCGGAATTGCCGAACGCCTCGATCACCCGACGGGAGGCGGCCGAGCGGTCCTGATCGAGGATCGCGATCCGCACATGCTTGACGTCGAGGTTGATCCCGTAGCCGTAGAGCAGGACCATGAAGACCGGCAGGACGATGGTGACCCCGAGCATCCGCCGGTCACGGCCGATCTGTTTGAATTCCTTCCAGGCAATCATCGCCAGTCGCAGCCACATATCAGGCCTCCTTCGCGGGCGAGGCCGGGCGGTCGGCCTGCTCGATCAGCGAGACGAAGACGTCTTCGAGGGTCGGGGAAATCCTGGTGACCATCGCCCCCTGCCCGGCGAGAGCGCGATCGATCGCGGTGCGGGCGGCTGCTTCGTCGGTGACGTGGGCATGCAGGGTGGCTCCGAACACAGCGAGTTCGCGGATGACGGGCTCGCGTTCGAGTGCCGCCAGCGCATCCATCAGCGACTCGATCTCGATCTCGAGCAGGATCCCGTGCGAATGACGTTCCTTCATCTCGGTCGGGCTGCCGAGGGCGATCAGGGACCCGCGATAGATCATCGCCAGGCGATCGCAATGTTCCGCCTCATCCATGACGTGGGTCGTGACGAAGACCGTGGTTCCGCGCGCGGCCATCTGATAGATGAGGTCCCAGAACCCGCGCCGCGAGATCGGATCGACCCCGGAGGTGGGCTCGTCGAGGAACAGGATCGGCGGCTCGTGGATCACGGCGCATCCCAGGGACAGCCGCTGTTTCAGTCCGAGGGGAAGATCGGCGGTGATGCTGCGGCGTCGATCGCCGAGACGGGTCAACTCCCACACTTCCTGTTTCCGCCGCTCGAGCCGATCGTAGGGGACGCCGTAGATGTCGGCGTAGAGGTCGATGTTCTCCTCGACGGTGAGTTCGTCGTAGAGCGAGAACCGTTGGCTCATGTAGCCGATGTTCTCCTTGATCGACTCGGACTCGGTGGTGATGTCGAACCCACCGACCCGCCCGGTGCCGGAGGTCGGTCCCAGCAAGCCGCAGAGCATCCGGATCGTGGTGGATTTGCCGGCGCCGTTCGGCCCGAGAAATCCGAAGATCTCTCCGCGGCGAACCGAGAAGCTCACGTCGTTGACCGCGGTGAAATCCCCGAACCGCTTGACCAGGCGATCGACCTCGACCGCGACCGGCCGCCCCTGGCCATGTGTCGGGCCGGCTATCGGGCCGGATGTCGGCCCCGTTGCCGGACCGTTTGCGGAGCCTGTTGTGGAACCACGGACCTGACTCATTGCCTGACTCCTTCGCCGGCCCCGGTGTTTTCGCGAGCCGTTCCCGCACCCTCGACGAGATCGATGAAGACATCCTCGAGACTCGGGTGGATCAGGCGCATGGCCGGTTCCGCAATCCCTTCCGCCCGCATCCGCTCGGCGATGCGCGGCATTCCCGTCGCCGCGGCGGCAACCCGGACATGGAGACGACTTCCAAATTTCTGGACCCCGGTGACTCCCGAGACCTCGAGCATTCGCCGGTCGAGACCGTGGATTCCATCGGCCTGGACTTCGATCAGGTCCCCCGGGATTCCCTGCTTCAACTCGCGGGGCGAAGCACAGCGCAGGATGCGGCCCTTGTGCATGAAGGCGATGCGATTGCACCGTTCCGCCTCGTCCATGTAGGGCGTCGAGACGACGAGGGTCATCCCCTCGCGAACCAGCGAATAGAGGATCTTCCAGAAGTCGCGGCGGGAGACCGGGTCGACCCCGGTGGTCGGCTCATCGAGGAACAGGATGCGGGGACGATGGATCAGCGCGCAGCTGAGGGCCAGCTTCTGTTTCATCCCGCCCGAGAGATTGCGGGCCAGACGGTCGCGGAACGGGGTCATGCGGCTGGCCTCGAGCAGCTGCTGTTCGCGGCGGACCCGCTCGTCGGCCGGGACATGGAAGAGGTTGGCGAAGAAATAGATGTTCTCGGCCACCGTCAGATCGCCGTACAGGCTGAACCGCTGGGACATGTATCCGGCCAGGGCTTTCACCCCTTCAGGATTCTCGCGGACCGGAATGCCGCCAACCCGGGCCTCGCCGGCGTCGATGTCGAGAATGCCGCACAGCATGCGCAGGGTGGTGGTCTTGCCGGCCCCGTCCGGTCCAACCAGGCCGAAGATCTCGCCGGAGCCGATTTCGAGATCGATTCCGGCCACGGCCTTCACGCCTGGAAAGCCTTTCTCCAGGCCCCGAACGATGATCCCGTTGTTTTGCGGATTCATGTCAGTATCCACCCCTCGAACCTGCGCCCATCCAGATCACGCTCTGGACGCCATCCACACGCGAAGCGCCCGTCAGCAATCTCGCGATGTCATTGCACCAGGATCGTCGCCTCGCCCGGCATCCCCGGTTTGAGGTCGCCGTTCCCGTTGGGGATCTCGATTTTCACCCAGAAGATCTGCTTGGTCCGCTCGTCGCGGGTCTGGACGTTTTTGGGGGTGAACTCGGGCTTGTCGGAAATCTCGACGACCTCACCGGCGAAAACCTTCTCGGGAAGGGCGTCACAGACCACCTGGGCCTTCTGGCCGAATTTCACCCGTCCCACCTCGGTGGCGGGGATGTAGACCTTCATCCAGACCGTGGCCAGATCGGCAACCTGGACGATCGGCGCCCCGGGGGAGACGAACTCGCCGGTCTCGAGATTCCGCTCGGTGACCCGCCCGTCGATGGGCGATCGAACCCGGGTGAACTCGACCAGCGCGCGGGCGGTCCGAACCTGGGCTTTGGAAAGATCGACCTGGGCGCGGGCGGCATCGATCGCTTCCCGGCGCGGACCGATCAGTGCGAGATCGAGAGCCGCACTTGCCGCATCGAGCTGCGCCTGGGCGAACTGAACGCCGGCCTGGGCTTCGAGCCGCTCCTGGCCGCGGGCGCCGGCCTCGGCCTCCGCCAGCCGCTGGGACGCCGCGGAAACCTGGGCTTTGGCGACATCGTGCCGGGTTCGGGCCTGATCGGCCTGTTGCCCGGGAGCCGCCCCGTCGCGCTCCAACCGCTCGGCGCGGTCGAGTTCCCGCTTGGCGTCGGCAAGCGTGGCCTGCGCCTGAGCGAGAGAGGCACGCAACTGGGCGATCTGCTCGGCCCGCGGCCCTTCGCGAACGAGGCTGCTTCGGGCCTGGGCCTGCTGCAATCCCTGCTGGGCGGCGGCGAACTGGGCCCTGGCCCGCCGGACTTCTTCGGGGCGGGTGCCGTTGGTCAGTTCGGCCAGCCTGGCTTCGGCCAATCTCAAACCGGCTTCGGCCTGTTCGAGTTGTCCGAGATAGTCCTCGGCTTCGAGAACCGCGATGAGCCTGCCGGCGGTCACGGTCTCCCCGACCCGGACGCTCATCGAGGCGATTCTTCCGGAAGCCTTGGTGGTCACCTCCACCTCGGTGGCTTCGATGACCCCGTTCCCGGCAAGGGGAACGACCGCCTGCACGGCCTCGGCCCTGGCGCTTCCCCCGTTCCCGACGAGGGTCGGCACTCCCAGGACCACGGCCAGAAGAAGGAGGAAGCCCACCAGGGAAAACCCGGCGATATGGCCACGAATCCTGGGGCGACGGAAAAGGGGGTGATGGAGGATGGCGTGGCGAAACGGGCTGCGGGTGGGCATGGCGCGGTTGATGAGACTCATTGCTTCGACTCCCTGCTGAAACTCCCCATGGCGAGGCGCAATTCGGCTTCGGCGACGCGAAGGTCGGAAAGCGCTCGGACATGGCCCTGGCGGGCGCGGGTCACGCTGGTCTGGGCATCGGCGACCTCGGTGACCGTGGAAATCCCGGTTGAATAGCGGACGTGGGCGATGCGCAGCATCTCTTCGGCAAGCCCCAATCTCTTGGCGGCGACACCGACCTGATTCAGGGAAGACTCGACCCGGGCATGGGCCTGACGGACCTCACGCTCGATCTGGTTGCGCAAGGCTTCGCGAGACGCTTCCTGCTGGACCACCCCGGCTTTGGCGCCATCGACGGCAGCGCGGCCATGGCCCCCGTCGAACACCGGGAACCCCGCCACGATACCGGCCGACCAGCGGTTGATCTGGGTGGTGGTCTCGGGATCGTTCTGCTGATAATCGGCAACCAGGGCGAGAGTCGGCCGACGTTCGCCCCGCGCGGCTTTCACCGTTGCCCGGGCAGCGAGGATCCCGCGCTGGGCCCCCGCGAAATCCGGGCGGCAGGCCAGCGCCATCCGGATCGCTTCATCGATCACCGGCAGGGAAGCAGTCGCGAGGAGTCCGTCCTCGGTCGCATGCCAGGATTCGACCGGCACTGCCAGTGTCTGTCCCAGAGCAGCCCTGGCGGTGGCGATCAGGGCTTTGGACCGGATGAGATCCTGACGCGCTTCTTCCACCTGGACTTCGGCGCGCAGGACATCGAACTCCGCTGCCGATCGTGCCTCACGTCGGCTCCGGGCCACGCGGAGATATTCCTCCGCGGTTTCGAGCGCACGCCCCGCAACCTCGCTCTCGCGCTGGGCAAGCACGAGCTGCAGGAATTCCCGTTCGGCGTTGAAGGCCACGACCTGCCGCGAGCGCTTCGCCGCCAATCCCAGCCCTTCGGCCGAGATCCGTGTGGAATCGACCCCGGCGTCCAGCTTCCCCCCCGAGGAGAGGACCTTCTGCGCCGTGATCGCCGCCGCCCGTGAATCCTTCTTCCCGAACTCGATGGCCGGCATCCGAAGAGCGGACGGGAACCCGGACAAGACCGGAACTTCATTGAGATGGACCTGCCGCCCCTCCACTCGCACCTGCCAATCGAGGCGGGACCGGGCGTCGCGATTTCCCGCGGAGGCCTGCTGGTGACGGGCATCCGCTTCGCGGATCTGAGGGTGGTTGGTCACGGCCAGGTCGATCGCCCGCTCCAGGGTGAGTTCGACCCCGGGACCTTCCTCACGGCCCTGGTCAACCTGGCCGACCATGGCCCCCGATTCGGAAGGAGAGGCTATCTCCTCGGCCGTGAGAGGCTCCGTCAGCGAGACGAGGCACAGTCCGAGGCCAAGGCCCAAAACCAGGAACCGGGAGGACAGAGGGATGTTCATGACTTCCTCCTTGTGCTGCGGGTGCGAGGTGAAGGGGCAGGTCGCGGTCGCTCGCCGGAGCCCGATCCACAGGAAGTGGGAAGTGGGCGCTTGCAGCCATGGACTGCCCGCAGGGAGGCGGGCGTGTCAGGCGCGTCAGGATGACGATTTTTCGCCTGACCGGCGGCGCCAAACCGGGGTTTGGCGCAGTGCAGGCGACCTGCGGGCTTGCCATCGATGAGAAGCCCTCCGAGAAGGAACTCGGGGACCGTCTCGATGACCTGATCAGGGGTGAAGCGGTTCGGGAAATCCCCGGCGATGAATCCCCAGAGGATGAAGGTCCCGAAGAACATGCTCATGATCAGGCGGGCCACGGCATCGGGGTCGAGTTTCCGGAAGCGGCCGGCCTCGATGCCTTCTTCGATGAAGCTCCGGATCCGCTCCCGGCATTCGTTCAACTCGCGGCGGAGCAGGCCGGCGATCTTCGGATTGAAGATGGCTTCCCCGATCATCACCCGGGCGACATCCTTGATCTTGCCGAACATCTCGACGCGGTTGCGAAGCAGGGTCCGCAGCAATTCACGGTCGTCGAGACCCTCCGCCCCTTCGAGAATGGTGAGGATGGGCGCGATCGCATGGCTCTGGAAGAATTCGAACAGGATATCGCCTTTGCTGGCGAAGTGGACGTAGATCGTCCCTTCCGCCACTCCGGCGGCCTGGGCGATCTCTCGGGTCGTGGTCCGTTCGAAGCCCTGCCGGGCGAACAGCTTGACCGCGGCGGCAACGATCTTCCGGCGTTTGTCGATGGGGTCGCGGGTGCGGACTCCTGCGGATTTCGATGGTTTCACGGACGGCTTCAGGGTCTTCGCAGCGGACCGTGAGGATGGGGCGGTGGAAGTCTTCATAAAAGTGAGCGCTCACTCGGTTAAGGTAATTGAGTGATCACTCATTAGCATGAGTCCGCCGGTCGTGTCAAGAGCGTCGCTTGAGTTCCCCCGAAGCCGTACGGTAAAGTGGCCGAACGTGCAGCCATGACCAATTCCTCCACCCCAACACCCACCACGTCCCCGATCGTTCCCGCCCCGGGCCTCGCCCCCGGGCCGATCGGCGGTCTGCAGGTGCTGCTCGAGGCCCTTTTCATCGCCATCCGGCCACCCGCCCTGACACTGGCGATCATTCCGTTCTTCCTCAACGTCCTGGGTCTTGGTGAGCGCCGTGATGGCGTCCTGAGTGAGCTCGGCACGCTTTTTTTCGGCTTCCTGGGCGGCCTTGTCATCTACCTGTGGCTGCGCCGCCTTGGATGCGGCAGAGGGTGCTGCAGCACCTGGGCTAGAACCTGCCGCTGATTGGGCCAGAGCCGGTCCGCTCAGTCCGACGACGACCGCCAGGGCTAGTGCGGAGAAGGTGTATAGTGGCTGTTTGATATTCATGATCTTGGGCTCCTAATTAAAGTTAGTTGACTGAGATTTCAATCTGTTTCGGTTTGGCTTGCTCGGCCTTGACAAGGCGCACTTCCAGCACGCCGTCTTTCATGGAAGCCGTCACCTTGGTCGGATCAACGTTGTCAGGCAAGACAAAGCTGCGCACAAAGCGGCCATACGCACGTTCGATGCGGTGGAACTTCTTGCCCTGCTCCTCTTTTTCCAGTTTGCGCTCGCCGCTGATGGTGAGCACGCCGTTTTCCGCGCTGACGCGCACGGCATCCTTGGGGACCTCCGGCAGATCCAGCTTGAGGAGGAATGCGTTCTCATCCTCGCTGATGTCCACCATTGGTGCCCAGTCCGCCGTGGTCATGGCTTCGTTGCCGGTACGGGCGCCCTGTCGCTGGGGGGGCCGTCCCAACATCGTCGCCAGGCGGTTTTGCAATTCATCCAGTTCCCGGAAGGGGTCCCACGGAGTCAATGCAGACATATCGGTTCTCCTTGAACAATGCCGGCGAATTGGATGACGCACCGAACAGAGCCGCCGGTTTACTCTGAATAGCGCCTACTACTTTTCGTTTCTATCAAGAACAAGCGGTGTTTGCCAAGCTAGTTAGCGGCAGCAGGCCGGCGCGATAATTGCGCGAACGGTTTGCCCGGTGCCTGGTTTTGCGCCAGCGAAACCAGGTATTACATTGCGCCTCGGAGCTTGCCAGGGGTAATGATGAGACGTGGCCAGACGGCTTTGCCGGCTGGACAACCGCCAATATGTATTGGGGCGTTAGGGCAGAGAGCTGCGCAAATTGCAGACCAGCCCGCAAGTTTCCGCATGAACTTGTTATGCGGAAGCCGAGTGAGCGCCCGACCGTTTACGGCTCGGGATGCGAGGGAGTGCCGGAGGCGAAGAGGCTGGCGGGGTAATGTCCGCCTAAAAAGCGTTTGGGCGGGAAGGGGCATTCGCAAGGGGCGTGACAGGTGGGAGGGCCGGGGAGGGGCCCACCTGGCGCGCCCCTTGCGCCCCGGTCGACCCGCCGCTTTGCCGCCCTTTGTCCGTAGCTGGCGGGCGGTTGTCGAAGCCACACAGGCAATCCGATTCTTGCGCGCGGCCGGAGGCTCGGGTTCCCCGTTACGGGGACCCGACCGAGGTCGCGCTACCTGCTGTCCCGGCTTCGGGCGGGGGGGAGTGGGAAAGCCCATAAATGTCATAGTTTTGACCCCAAAAAAGTCATAGTTCGAGGGGGAAGGCTGCCGGCGAGTATTGAGGTTTGAGAACAGTTTCGGCAACCGGAAGAAGATTCAGGCGGCGGTTTCGAGGGTCGGGAGGCTGGGCTGTCGGTTCGTCGCGGTCTCTTCCAGGCGGCGAGCGGCGATCTTTTCCATGGCCAGGCCGAGCATTATTTTCGCACCGGGGGCGTTTCGATCGACCATGTTCCGGACTTTTTCATCCATCGTGGACAGCGCTTCCCGGTGCATGGCGGCCTGGTCTTCGGGAGAAAGACCGGCAATATAGGCACGCGCGCGGTTCTGGGCTTCCTCTCTCAAGTGCCGCTGCCGCTGTTCCTCGGTCTGTCGGGTTGCAACAACCGCGGCTTTCTTGATCTGCTCTTCCTGAATTCGGCGCCGGGCTTCCTCGTCCTCCTGCATGGACAGGCCGTAATCGGCTCGAAGGGCCTTCAGAAGATAATGCCGGTAGTTTTTGACGGCGTGCTTGTTGGTGTAACGGATGTTGCGCTCCACGTAGGAAACGCCGCGCATTTCGTAAAAACCGATGACGATTTCCAAGATCGTTTTCTGAGCCCGTCGCGGTTCCGGCAAGAGTTCGATGAGGGCCTTCACATCGGGCGTTTCCGGGACGATCAGCGTTTTTTCAGCGATCGCATCGACAATCGCAACCGGTTTCAATTGCTCGGTTTTTTGAAAAGCTAGAATCGTATGCCCCCGGCTGATTTGACGCGGCGTAATGGAAAACGTCGTTTGCGTACACTGGTTGATCCGGCTTACCGCCGTCTGGATCTTGGGGATGATGTGGGCGGGGTAGCGCTCCTTCATCGGGATTTTCTCGGCCAGTTTGACGGCGTCGATTTCCCAAATATCGCGACCGTGGAAAGACTTGCATAGAATCTCGTAAAGCCGCGTAGCAAGCGGGGAATGGAGCTGTTTGAACTCGGAAAAGTTGATATATTTGAAGAACCCTTTTCCCAACATCATTTCGATGAATTTCGGAGAGAAATAGACTTTGAGATTTTTCGTTACCTTGTCGATCTCCCAACTGTCGATCACCCCGAAGTTAATGGTTTGATAAGCCTTTCCGTCATAAAAAGAACCGGAGAACTTGATACCAACCATCTTCCAGCGCTCGAGGCTGTCGGCCAGGCGCTCATAGGACTTGGAATTCATCTTCAGGCCGCAACTGTGGAGGATCTGGTAACGGCTGATGGTGACCACCTGGGTGTAATCGGCTTGTTGGCTCTGGAGCAAGAGGTAGAGAAGGAAGATTACGTCCGTCTTTACCGGGGTCTTGTAACCGCACCGGTAAATATAACCTTCAATATCTTTCCAGATGAAACCGTCTTCACTGGCGGAAGCCAATTTTTCATCCTGGAACCACAACGGGTATTCGAGAAGGTTGATGCTGTGGCGAATCATCTCTTTCCCGGTCGTCATGCCGTGCCCCCGATATTGATCTTTTTCAAGATCAAAAAATACCATATCAGAGAGAGTTTAGCCACTTAGAAAAAATCAATACCAACCACCCAACCACTATTGAGGTTTGAAAACAGAAGTATTGAGGTTTGAGAACAGAAGTATTGAGGTTTGAAAACAGAAGTATTGAGGTTTGAAAACAGTGGCACTTTTGGAAATCGGCATCAGAAAAGCGTTTGGAGGGGTGAAATTTTGGCGGATAGATATTAGATAGATATTAGAGAGACTTACGACTAGTGACTTCGAAACTTGGGAGGTCATTCGACAGTTCGGGGCGACGCGAAAAAAACCGTCTGTCCGTTCGTTTATTTTTTCGAAGAAAAAAGAACGTCATTTCAAAATCGAGATGCCCGGCCCAGGATTCCCCTCACCACCTGCGGGTGCCAACCGGTTGCAACCTTCGGTTGAAAACCACGGGAAACAAGGCGGGAAGCTATTTCCCGAAGAGACAACCCCTTTCGCCTCCAAGACATCATAAGCCGGATCGCGGTCTGTTGTTCAGGATTCGGCAACAAGCGGCCGGCATCGTCAGAGTCATAGCCATACGGCACGGTTCCGCCGGTTTTTTCCTTGCGATGACGTTTGACGGCCATGGCGGCGGCCGTCCGTTCAGCGATGGCTTCACGCTCCCACTGAGCAATCGAACCGAGGACATTCAAGACCAGGCGGCCGGCGGCAGTGAGAGTGTTGATGGAGTCCTGGACCGAGACGAGGGCGGTTTCGGTGCGGTCGAAAAATTCGACGAGGTGGCCGAGATCCTTGACCGACCGGGTAAGGCGATCGAGGCTGAGGACCACCAGCGCCTGAGCTCCCCCACCCTCGAGGAGTTCGAGAGCCCGGGTCATTCCCGGGCGTTTGAGATTCTTTCCGCTTTTCCCCGATTCCTCGATAACTTCAACCAGGTCGAAATCGGATGCTCTGGCAAACGCGACGATCCGGGTTTTCTGGTGGGCAAGTGAAAGGCCGGACGTTGCCTGTTCTTCGGTGCTGACGCGAACATAGCCGATCGCGCGGATTGGGTCTTTTCTGGACATGATGCGGGTTTCCTTTCGATCGAATGTTACGCCGGCGAAACGCCGGTTGTCACCCTTCCAAGGAAGGCTGACGGAAACATGGGAAAAACCCGGGTTGCAACCAGATTGTCAAACAGTTGTCACCCGTTGCCGATATGAGTTGCAAACATTTTGCAAAGAGGTGACAACCATGGAAAACCAAAAAGTCGCAACCATAGCGAAAAAGCTAGGGGTTTCAACGCAAGCGGTTTACAAGAAATTGGCAAAGGTCGGCGACCGGGTTGCAACCGAGTTGGTAAAGGAAAACGGAGTGACCTGGCTGACGCCGAAGGGCGTCGAGATCCTCGAAGAGGCATTCGGAAACAAGCATCAGCCCGAGGTTTCAATAGTTGACAATCTGGTTGCAACCCTCCAGAAGGGCATCGATGAAAAACAGGCCATGATCATAAGCCAGCAGGAAATGATCCGGCAGCTTCTCGAGAAACAGGCGGAGGAGCGGCATCGGACGGACACGATCATCATGAAGCTGGCTCACGATCTGGAAGATACGCGGCGCTCTGCTCTCGCGATCGAGGAAAAAATCAACTCCCTGGCTTACAAGCCCGAACCTGAGATCATGGAAATCCTGAATAGACCGACGCCACAGGTTCAAATATGGCAACCGCCGGCATCGAAACCGGATCCGCTCGAGGGGTTGGGGCCGATAAAGCGTGCCTGGGTGAAACTGGTACACCCGGAAATGATGAGAAGAAACGCGGCGTGAGAAACCGGGTACGAAACACCCGATTCCGGGGCCGGAAACGGCCTATTTTGGCGTCGAAACCGTTTTATGGTGTTTCCCCCCAGGGCATGGGATTTTAGGCGGCGCTATTTGGCATTTTCTCAGAATCGTACCGGAGACGGTGGTGTCGTGACTGACTAATTGCATTATAGGCAATATATTGTTACGTTCACCATATATTGCGTCTGAGATTATATAGTGAAAAAAATAAGAACGCGCGAGTCGATTACGATGGAGGCGGATTTGCCGTTGAACTTTCGAAAGGCTGTTGATGCGCTGAAAATCCGCTTACCAACCGGGGATGGGCGAAAAGGAAAGGATTGACAAATATACGGCATTGCCGTATATTTAACTCGAGCATGGAATTCATCGAAACATCGCTTTTCAGCAAGCTTATTTCGGAATATCTCTCGGATGACGAGTATTCGGCATTGCAATGGATGCTGCTCGCCCGGTCGGATGCCGGGAAAGTGGTTTCGGGAAGCGGCGGGCTGCGAAAGTTGCGATGGGCGGCACCTGGACGCGGGAAGTCGGGTGGGTATCGAGTGATCTACTATTGGCGGGATCACCAAGGCCAGATCTGGTTGCTTACCATCTACGCCAAGAACGAAGCGGCGAACATACCGGCGCATGTTCTGAGAGAGATCAAGAAGGAGATTGACGATGACTAAGCGCGACATCGGCAGGGAAATTCTGGAAGGCCTTCGGGAAATCAAACAGGGCGGCGGGCGGCGGTTCGCGGCCGAGGGACTGGCGGAAATCCGGGCCATTCGTGAAAAGATGGGCCTGAGCCAGTCGGCCTTTGCCGGGCTGCTTGGGGTTAGTTTGCGGACCTTGCAGGATTGGGAGCAGGGACGCCGGCAGCCAACCGGGGCGGCCCGCTCTCTGCTTCTTGTGGCGCAGGCCCGGCCGGAAGTTCTGCGGGATGTGCTCGTGAAGAAGGCCGCTTAGGTATCACGGCGGTTCAACCAGGCCCCATGATCGCCGTCCGCTTTTTGGACGGCGATTGACGGACCAGGCGCTTTTCCCTTCCCCGGCGGAGCCGCCCATCGGCACCGTTCACCAGTCTGCCGGCGCGCGGTCCGTCCAGGCGGGGACCCGCGGCGCGAAGCGGCGTGGGGGGGAAGCCTTGACGGGCCGCGTGACGGCGGACATCAACCCGGATGCGATGGGCGGTGGAGCTGGGAAAGGGATGCCCTGATAGGCACTTTCCCGGTGGTGAGCCCGGAGGCGGTTGGTTCCCCTCGCCGGAGGCGCGGTAGCGGAGAGCCGCCGGCGTGGTCAGCGCAGGGGGCCGGGGGTGTCAACGCGGGATGGGGCGGGCGTTTCCGGAACGGCCTGGAGTTGTGCAAAGTAGATGAAAAAATGGCCTTTTTTAGCAAAACACGCTAAAAAAGGCCATTTCATACATTAAAACAGGGTATTTAGACTGTAAATCAAGATATTCTGCAAAGAATGGTAAGTTTAAAACAGCACAAAAGCCGGTATTTTATGTATCAGAAAGCATATTTACTGTATGAAATAGCATTTATACTGTTTCTGAATATGCTAGGGCTCGTCTAACGTTTTGTTGCCCTGAGCAATATTGCATTCTCGGTGAGCAAAACCCACATTGGAACCATTATGAGTTCGAGGATTTCTATGGGCTGTTTCAATGTCAGCTTTCCCTCTTTTTGCGTTTTCAAAGAGTGAAAAACTAATCGGCTCCCTACAAACGATGCAACTCACGCTTGATATATTGAAACGACCAAACCTTGCTTCCAGGTAATCTTTTATTTCGGCTGGACAAGCAGGCGCATCTGGCATTTGATAAGCAACCCACGTAAGTTTTGCTGCAACATCCATACAATCTTCATAAGAAGCAGCCTTCTCTCGGAGCTTTGCCACAACCGTTGGTTTCAATTCGCGCATTTTTAGGCCATAGCGCAACAAAACGTCATCGTTTTGAAGCATCACCCAACGATCAATTCTATTTGGGCCAGCATCTTCGCTTTTCCAAGCGGCACCAGTGGTTTTGGTTGCATCTCGTTTTATTTTATTGGCCACCCTCGGAAAGTTCTTTTCCAAGTGTGCCAAGTAATGGAACTCATCACAAGAGCCTTTATGACCTTTTTCTCGGTAACAAAATTTTGCCGAAATATCCTTGTATTTTGACCTTATTGGAAGAGCCTTGTGACAAATCTCCATTCGAATTATTCCTTTTTCAAACATTCAAGTAAATCGCTAGGATTGCATCTTAAAGCGGTTGCAATGGAAATAATATTTTTGAGAGAAACGTTACGTTCGCCCCTTTCAACGCTTCCAACGTATGTACGATGCAAATCACAAAGCAGTGCTAAAGCCTCTTGAGAGAGGCCTAACTCAATGCGTCGCCTCTTTATTTCCAGGCCAAAAATTAAGAAGTCATCCATATGCCCTCACGGAACGAGGGTACCGTCAAAGAACACTATAAGTCTACACACTCTAAGTAGCACTTTCGTTTAAGATAGACTGGGAGCCCCCGGAGCGTAGCCGAAGGCGTAGCGGTGGGGGCGTGCGGGCAGGGATGCACCGGGAAAAGCCTCTACTACCACAAAGCCACGATGACACCACGAGGCAACCCGCCCCCAACGTCCGGCCGGAGCGGCCCGTAAGGGCGCGTAGGCGGGCGTTGCCCGCGAACCTGCGGACGGCGCGCAGCGCCGTCCGTGACGGGGGCCAGGTGGAGCGGCGATAGCCGTGGAACCTGGACCACGGCACCCAGGATCGCGGGGCGGGTTGCCGATGCCCGGGACGGTCGGCCGCGCGTGAGCGCGGCGGGGTGGGGCTTGGCGTAGGGGTAAGTTTGCATAATGAAGGCATTATGTAAAGCCGACCCCGGCGGGCTCCCGCCGGGTGGAGGCCGAGGGCGGGGCGGGGCAAGGGCTGCGTCTGATAAGTGATCACTTATCAGACGGCGACGCCGCAAGGATCCGTGACAGGACCGGCCAGGGAGGGCCGGGACTGGCGCGGGCCTTGCATCAGCGGAGCGGACAGCCCGGTGCTTTTTTTTACGGAGCGAAGCGGAGTGAAAAAAAGCATGACCCGCCCCGACCGAAGCTTACCCCGGAGCTAAGCCCCACCCCTGTTTTTTGGCTGCGCCAAAAAACACGACCGGACGAACGAAAGGCCGGTTAGCAGGTCCCGGAGCACCCCTGGGCGGGCGGGGGAGTCCAAATCAAAAAGCGGCAACCGATCCGGGCTCCCGGTCGGGCCGCTACCACAGCGGAAATGTCCTTGTGCGCGGCCGCCGGCTCGGAACGCCGACCGGGGCCGCGCCACCTGCTTATTCCCGGCTCCGGGCAACGGTCCGCGCTCGCGGTCCGTCGTGGTTGGTTCCCCGTGGTGGGCGTCCGGCGGACGACCGCCACGGCTTCCGGATCCCGCGCGGGCCGCGATCAGCGGTCCGCGTTTTGGCGGGTCTTTCGTCGGCGTTCCCCCGTCCATCTTTGGGCCGCTCGGCCGGACGGGGGAACGCTCTCCCGGTCTGATGGGTTAGAGGAAAAAAGGCCGACTAGACCAGGTGCGCCAAGCTTCGAAGTTTCCATCATCGAGCTGGTTCAGGTCCCGCAAGCGAAAGGGACCGGACTTCCAGTAATCCTCCGAACCGTTCCAAACGGCCAGGAGAAACCGGACGACCACCTTTTCCCCGGAACTTGCGGCCCCGGAAGCGCCCCATTCATCAAGGGTTTCGGGGTGCCAAGGATCGACACCGGGCGCCTTCCGGAGGGCGGGAAATTGACGGGCAAGAGCGGTCATGATTTCGGGCGGGTTGCGGGTCATTCGGCTACCTCCGGTAAAAATTGATCAGGCCTGGTTATTCCGAAATTGGTTCCTTGGGGGCCGGGGGCTTGGCGGCGATCCGTTCCAGAACTATTTTTTGCATTTCCATCTTGACCATCATCGAGGAAAACTTGCTCTTCTGAAGGTCCGGCGGAAGGCGTTCAACAGCCTGTTTCCGGAGTTCCGTAAGCTCGGTCTCTGAAAGGGCCTGCAAGATTGTTTCCGCCTTCGCGCGGTTCTCCGCTTCCTTGGCCTGGCGCTTCGCTTCCTCCCGCTTCTTTCCCTCTTCCTCTTCGCGGCGGCGATCCGCGAGGGCCTTTTCCGTTGCCTTCAAATCTTCGTTTTCCTGGAATGACAGGCCGAAATCCCCGACAAGGGCTTTCGAGAGATACGCGCCGTAGTTCCCCTGCCGGTCTGGATTGCTTCCCGGTTTCACGGCGTTTGACTTCACGTTCGTGTAATTGATGTTCCGGGCCACAAAGTCATACCCGTATTCCCGAAGTGCCCTTTGTATCACCTTTTGAAGGGATTTCATTTCCCGGAACTTCTCCGGGAGCAGGGTAACCAGGCGGGTGAAGTTTTCTTCCGTGTCTCCGTTTTCCTCGGGGAGTTCCGGCGGTGGTTCCGCCGATCTGGGCCGGGGTTCTTCTTTGGCCTGGTGCTTTTGAGGTTTTATCGGTTCCTCACAAACGAAGGCCGGAGGATCCGGAAGGGCCAGGAATTTTTGTTTCGGGTCGTTCTTCTTGATGACAAACCGAATCGCGGCAACCTTCTTCCCTTCTTTGGTTTCCTCGAAGGTGAAGGCTATATCCGTCTTTTCCTTGAGTTCCTTTTGAGCAACCAGGACAACCTTGTTTTTGAAATGCCCGTAAAGCTTGTATTCATCCTTGTCTACACCAAGAATGTGTTTCAGCCGATCCACTTCAAACGTGGTTTCCCCCAAATTCTCGAACCGCTTCAAAAGCTCATAAATCCTGATGGAGTAGGTGCTTCGAAGATGAACCACATACCCGATGTAATACTTGGTAAAGTGGGCTCTCAGGTTGAGGAGATACGGCTTTAGAACCTGGTTGATACAGATTTTGATGCTTCCCTTATCACCATACTCGGCGCCTTCGATCCAGTGTAAATCAATGTCACGAACCTTCCGGTCAATGGTGATAATTCGCTTCATCAGCTTCCGAACGGCTTTTCGGACGTCGATGTAAATCCGTTTGCTCTTCTCCAGCCCTAGAAACTTGGCCAGATCCATGATTTGAAATTTATACCAAAGGAAATTGACGTCCTCGGGCCGGATTTTGGAGATCAAAAGCAAGATCAACCGTTGTTCCTGGATGCTCAACCGTTGCCGGGCTTCAACCAGCTTGTTAGACTTCACAACCAGGGCCTTCGGGCTCATGATGAGCCGGGCGTGTGGCGGCTCTGGTGGCTTTGGCTCCAGCTCTTTTTTTTCTTCCTCGGTCTCCATTTCCAATCATTTTATTTAATATCACTCTAAAAGTCAACGAGTGATGGTAAAACCCTTCAATTGGTGATAGAAACCCTTCATTTAGTGATAGAAAATCCTTCATTCGGTGATATTAACCCTTCATTCGGTGATAGTTGGGTCCGGAGACACCGCTATTTATGCCTATCTCCGGACCCTCTAAATACACAAACAAGAAAGATAAAAAACAAACAAACATACTAACCAGGTTTAGTACTAGTACGTACCGGGTTAGGACCTCGAAGATTTTTGTCTGTTTGTCTGTTTTTTTTGAAGATAAAGAAAAACCACCCCAAAAGAGCCAAAAGACCCCGGAACCTTACCCGGTAGGTTTTCGTTCAACCTGGGGCACGCCAGAGGGTAAAAAATGAGGTTTCCCTCGGGAGGATATTTCCCCTCCGTACAGTGCCCTTGAAGAACCAAGAACCACGAAAAGCGCTTCTGGAGAGGAAAAGACACAACAGGGTTACATAATCTATCTTATCAGCAAACCATTGAAAGCCTTTTCCGAAGGGCATTTTGGCGTTTTGGGGTGCCTTCATGGGAATACACCGAACCATACACCGGCCACCTCATCCGATCGTGATAAAACATTCCGGAGAAATGGAAGCGCGATACTATTTGCATGTTTTCATGTTTTCATTATATCTTTATCAGGACATGATTTTGGAGGGACGGTATGAAAACGCTTTCGTTTAAGATCGAGGAAGAGCTTCATCAGGGGTTGAAAATCGGGGCAGCGCTGGAGGGACGGGCGATTTCCGATATTCTCAAGGGCCTGATTCAGCAATGGGTGAAAGGGCGGGATCCGTTTCTTCATCAGCTCAAAATTATGCCCGTCGTAACCGACGAGGAAGAGCTTTCACCGGAAGAGCTGGCGGCGATCGAGGATGCGCGGGCCGAGGACAGCGGCGGAACCTGGGAGGAGCTTTCCCGGACGTTGCCGAAAAAAGCTGTCGAGCCACACCGGAAGTAAGCCATGCCACTGAAAGCGGAGTTCAAGCCACGATTCAAAAAGGATCTCAAGGGGTTGCCGGGCAACGATCAAGCCGATATCAACGAGGGCATCAATCGCTTTCTGCTGAAAACGGGAAAGTTCGATGTTCTCAGGCTCAAAGACGATTTGTGGCGGCTCAAGCTGGGGGTGTGGCGCGTCTTTTTCACCTTCAACGGCGATGTGATCGTATTTCTTACCGTCAAACGCCGGACCAGCAAAACCTACTGAGGCCGGTCAAACATCAATCCCAAAGCGTTTCGTAGTGTTTGGTGAGCAGTTCCATGCCGCGAAGGAACTTCGCTCGCCACATTTTTTCATTCGCGCGAAACTCTTCATGCGAGTATTCCCAACGGTTTACAATCTTTCGATATGATTCGAAGCCGGCGATAATTTCATCAAGCATGGCGTTATAAAGAATTTCGCCCTGCTCCAGATCGGCGGCGTTATACTCAACCGTTGCTAAAGCGTCATTCCCCGTTCTCATCTTTTTCGCCGCTTCGGCAAAATCAGTCGGGACACCGTGTTTGTTTTCTTTCAGCCATCGCAGCATTTCCGGGATTATCTCGCTAAGGTGAGAATCGATACTCCAACAGTCCCGGACACTCCAGCCGTATATGCCGCGCTGAACGAAATAGATTGTTTCGTCCACACAGTCGCCAAGCATGGGAAACAGCCTGGTGGTCAGCGACAGAATGGTTTTTAGCGGATTCCTTTTTTGCATGGCCTGATTTTATCACAGGCATGGGACCCGGCCGAGATGGAAAGGCAATTCGAATGCAAGAGAAGCCCCTTTCCGTGGGTTTCCGTATGTTTACCGTAAGCCGCGGAAAGAGGATTTTGCGTTTCCGTGAGATTTCGCAATACTGAGAATGGAGCGGTTGCAAACAAGCGTCAGAAAAGAATTCCGGATGTTTCGACGGCGATTCCCGAGAGACGGAAAATCTTTCCGTGGAATACGGAAAGGATTCGCGGCAAGGGCGATGAATACAGGCCACGGAAAGACCACGGAATCCGCACGGAAGCCTGACAAGCCTCTCGGCGGCGAGACGGGAAAAAACGGAGCGGGTCGAGAAGGTCGCCAAGATACGGACGTTTGAAAAAAATTGCGGGAGGTGGCGAACCGAACGGCGAAAAAAAGGCTGAAATTTTATGCTTTCCGTGGGTTTCCGTATCTTTACCGTAAGCCACGGAAAGGGCGTTTCGAGGTTTCCGCGGGGTTCCGTGGGAAAGGCTGCGGGGTGATCGCAAACGAAGGACTGTAAAGGTTTCCGGGGTTTCCGTCGATACTACGAAGGCCACGGAAAAATCTTTCCGTGGAATACGGAAAGCAAGGCTGGGAACAACGATGAATACTGAATACGTAAAGCTCACGGAAGCCGCACGGAAGCTTGCCATGCATGCGGACACGGTTCGCTATTGGGTCAAACTGCTCGGCGTCGCCACGATAAAACAGGGGCATACCTGCTACGTAACGGCGGAGGCGCTGGGGGTTCTCGTCGTCATGGCGCGGCTGGTGGGGGAGGGCGTTCCCGCGAGCGAAGCGGCGGCCAGGGCGAAAGACGAAGCGCCGGCGGAAACGACCGTGCTGGCAGTCAGACCGGCAAGTCAGGCTGCCGGGGAGGTCGATGAGCTGAAAGACAGGCTTCAGGGGCTCGAACGGGTGATATTGAGCATGGCGGAGACGTTCAAGACTGAAGTTTCGGGGTTGCGGGCGGATATCGCGCGGCTCACAGAAGTGAATCAAACGCTTCAACTTCGGTTGGAAGCGCCGAAGGCGGAGGATGAGGAATTGCTTCGGAAGCTGAATGAGCCGCCGCGGCCGATCGCGGTTTGGAAGCCGGAGCCGGTGAACAACGATCCGCTGGAAGGGCTGGGGATGATCCGGCGGACCTGGGTGAAGCTGGTGCATCCGGAGATGATGCGGCGGAAGGCTGCGTAACCGAGGCCGGAGATTCGAGGTCATAATCGGCAATGAAAAGAAAATCGACGGTGCCGCAAAAGCAGTCTGACAAGGCGGAAAACCCCATCGACGTTCTGGCGAAACACGCTATCGACGAGAGCCGGAAAGGG
>Ga0209717_1001599_pt1 | contig 23760 bp, 25 predicted proteins | sample AD_UKC048_MetaG_FD_184418 | JGI IMG/M metagenome (GOLD analysis project Ga0209717, IMG submission 184418) | Active sludge microbial communities of municipal wastewater-treating anaerobic digesters from USA - AD_UKC048_MetaG (SPAdes) (version 2) | ecosystem: Engineered > Bioreactor > Anaerobic >... | reverse complement strand
AAGCCGTTGACATCATCACCCAAAAAGGAAAAGAAAGCATCATTTCTTTTGCCGACGGCGACGAGCAGCGCATGATGCTTATGGGATTGCGCCGTTTCACCAAATATACCAATATGCCTAACATCATAGGGCTCAAGGAAGCCGTGACTTCAAAACTCGTGGCCGAAAACGGCTACTGTTTTTAGGCAGGAAGATAGTTATTAGTTAAGTTAAATGTTGAAAACCGTGCTGTACACTTGCAGCGCGGTTTTTTATTTAGACAGAGTTTGTTATTTTAGTCGAAAATTTATTCTCTAAAACATGAAAATACTCGGAATTGGCTCCAGGATCAACCATCCTGAATACGGAAAAGGCGTAATCACTAACGTTTCCAGTAAGGAATATTGGGTTACATTTATAGAAAACGGGCTTGAAACGATTGCCATCAACAGCGAATTTGAAGTCATCGATGCGGCCGAAAATGAAGTCGACACTATAAGTTTCTATGATGTAGAGCAAAGCCTGCTGTCGATGCTCAAAAAATGGTCTGACATTTCTGAGATTGTCCCGATTGGCGACAAATGGAAAGGTGGCAAAATCATCCTCGAACCCGGACAGGCCGGTTTGGCCAATAAGGAAATTCCCGTGGATACGTTCTTCCATAAGATTATCATGGTGCGTGATCGTTTGCGTGTGATGGAACAGAAAATCAACGCGAGCAGCATCGAGGAAATCGAAAAGATTGAACTCCAACAATACATTACCAGAATTTACGGCAGTTTGACTACGTTCAACGTGTTGTTTAAGTCGCAGAATGATTATTTTGTGGGTGAAAAATCCAAGTAATCGCGACTGTCAGTAAAGCAATTTGGAATTTGGATTAACAATAAATGTAGTTTTTCTGCGACAACGGTAATGATGTAAATTGTATCTTACCTTCAGGGAAGGGGCCGATGTTTCCCTACAAAATAAACGGCATTCGCAACTGCACAATTTCTGCACACTTTGTTAAAGTCTGGAGTTTTAAACCCTCAAAAAATCCAATCAGAATCAAATAAAAAACGACCGCCAGTTGAAGTACAGCGGTCGTTTCTATTATGCAATATTATAATTCAAAAGATTTAGGATCAATAACCCCAATATAAATTCTAGATCTTATTAGTTATAAATTAGAATATTGCGAACCAAACAAACAAAAATTTATTGTGTTAAAGCGGTTTGCGCCCTTGAATAATTCTCAGAATTACTGCAATGATCGCGATGACCAGCAAGATGTGGATTAAACTTCCGGTGGCATAGCCTCCTAAAAACTGATTGCCCAAATGATAACCAGTATGACTGCGATGGTGTAGAGTAGATTTCCCATAATGTGTGTTTAATTATTGGTTTATTGACTTATTGGTTGTTTTTGAGTTTGATTTGCAACATCATCGCCGCATCGAGATGTTCCCGCAATAATGCTGTTTGCTGTGCCAGCCATTTTTTTAGCGCGGCGTCAGAAGTTTTATCGGTCGCGTCGGTATATTCACGGATAGACGATCCATGCTGATCGATAACGAGATCCAAATAATGCTTATCGAAGTCCTCGATGTCCTTTTTATTCAATGCGTTGTAGTCTTCTTTGTTTTCCTCGGTGAGCGAGTTGGGTACCGAAACCTGTTTGGATACGGCCAACGCTGACAACTCCTTCATTTGAACCGCGTGCATCTCCTGCATCATTTTTCCGAAATCCTTTACCGCGGTATTAGTGCTTTTAATAGTCGCTAGTTTTCCGAGTTCGGCTTGTTGCAGGTTGAACTCGGCGACATCTACTAAAAATTCGGCTTCATCTTCGCTTTCATCTTCAAATTTGGCTTCGTTTTGCGCTTCGGCTACCGATTTGGTATCTTCTGTTTTGGGTGCATTTTTACAAGCAGTAAAAGACAATCCCATTACAAAAACCAGTGCGGCAAATAAGTTAATGCGGTTAAAAGATTTTGTAGTCATGGTAAAGTGATAAGTTAACCTTGTTTGCTATAAGACAAATTTCATGTTTTTTAGAGCGAGGCCGTTACAGAATATTTCTCAAATGTTATAAGATTCACTTTGCATCACTTTTTTCCTCGAATATTTCCTTTTTGATTTCGACCGCATAGTCATTGGGCACAATTTTCTTTCCGTAAGAGATTGCGTAGACCTTGGTAAATTCGGCTCCGAAATACAAGATAATGGCCGAGTAATACACCCAAATCAAAATAATAATTACTGATCCTGCCGCGCCATAGGCCGAAGCTACCGACGAATTTCCCAAGTACAATCCGATTAGGAATTTCCCGATCATGAACAGTATCGAGGTAACACCTGCGCCGATCAAGGTGTCCTTCCACGCAATTTCGCCATCGGGTAAAGTCCGGAAAATGATAGAAAACAGCATCGTAGTACTGGCAAAAAGAACAATCGTATTGAGCACGTAGAACAAGTAAATCGTCGCATCCGGGAAATACAACATGAGCCTGCTGTTGAGCGCATCCATGACCGTATTGACCGTTAAACTCACCAGGAGTAAGAATCCCACCACCGCAATCATCGAGAAAGACATCAACCGATTTACTACAAATTTCACCAATCCTTTCTTGGGTTTGGGTTTGAGTCCCCAGATGAAATTGATTGAGCTCTGGATTTCGGCAAAAACTCCAGACGCACCGATAATCAAAGTAACGACGCCCACAATCGTCGCAAATACATTGCTGTTGGACAATTCTACGTTTTTTATCATCTCCTGTATCTGACGTGCCGCGTCATTACCTACCAAACCATTGATTTGCCCAAAGAATTGACCGGTCACGGCTTCGACTCCAAAGAATACGCCGCAAATCGACAGGATAATCATGATGAGTGGCGGCAACGAAAATATGGTATAATACGATAAAGAGGCGCTAAGTTTGATGGCATTGTCTTCATCGAACTCGGTGTAGGTTTCCTTTAACAGTGCCCAGGTTTTTTTTAAGAGTGCTTGCTTTTGCATACGATAGAGTTAACGGTCAAACGAAAAAATATCGGCGTCTTTGTTGGATTTTCCTTGAATTAAATCGGTGATGATCTCTGCCGCAATCAAACTAAAAGTGATTCCATTGCCACCAAAACCGAGTGCGAAATAACTGTTTTTTACCGGTTGGTACGTCCCGATATAGGGCAATCCATCTTTGGTTTCGCCAAAAGTACCAGTCCAGCTGAATTCGGCATCGAATGCTTTTTCGGGAAATATCTTCTTAAAATCAGCGACAAGTTGCCCAGACTTTTTCTGGATGAGCGCATCGCGTTTCGTGGGATCGTAAAAATCATCATCCCGGCCGCCAATGAGCATCCGACCATCAGAAGTTGTGCGCAGATACAAATAAGGGTCGGCAGTACTCCACAACAGCGTATTGTTTTTCCAGAACTGTGTTTTGGGATATTGCTCGCTGATCACCGCATAAGTTGATTTGAGTTCGACGATTTTCTTGTCTATCATTTCTGTAACCTCATATCCTGTGGCATAGACCACGTGCCTCGCCTTAATGGTATGACCATCCTGAGTCTGGGCGACGACTCCGTTTTTATCGTACTTGATGTTGGAAATCCTCGTGCGGTCATAAATGTGGTGGTTCCACTCCTCTTTGTACTGCAACAACCGGTGCGTAAACGAATAAGCGTCGATGACCGCGCCATGGTGTGATAAGATGGCTGCCGGAGCCGAAAACCCAAACTGCTTGCCAACAGCGTCGGCATCGAGATAGGCAACATCAAAACCGGCTTCCTTTCGGGCCTTATATTCGCGATCCAGTAAAGGAATATCTTTTTTGTAAGCCGCAAAATACAAACTGTCACGATGCTGGAAATCGCTATAATCCAGATCTGAAGCTATTTTGCCAATTTTACCGATAGCCTCATTGCAAAGGTGATAAGCCCGTTGCGCACGTTCTTTTCCTACGGTCTCACTGAGTTTGCATAGCGGAACATCAATCTCGTACTGCAAAAGTGAAGTGCTGGCACAGGTACTCCCAAGCCCAACGGTGCGCGCATCTACGGTAACACAGCCAATACCTGCCTTGATTAAATGATAACGCATCAAGGCACCAGAAATTCCGGCGCCAATTATCAAAACCTCGGTTTGAAGGTCTTTGTTCAGTTTTGGGAATGTAAAAGGCAACCCATTTTTAATAAGCCAGAAAGGATAACCGCTGCGTAGTATCACGTTGTAATATTTAAGTATGCGTCAAAAATACAAAGCCGTGATTTTATAATTTAACAAGAATTTTACAGAATTACAAGGTGTGAAATTTATCTAAAATATAAGGAAGCTCGCAGGTGTTTTAGCTACCTTTATGCAAATTAAAAATTCAAATTATGAAACCTACCACCACTTCTTCTGCCCGCAATACTGGCTCGGAACCCAAAAAAAAACAATCCAAAACATTGGGCAAGAAAATTGTTCTGTCGACGGTTTTAATACTCGTCATTCTGATAGGTTGTAAAACCAAAAATGCTACCGATTCTAAAAGACTCGACCTAACATTCGAACCCAAAAGCAGCAGTACGGTTTCTGGTACCGCCACTTTCATTGAAAAAGACGGGAAAGTAACGTTTACCGCGACGCTCGCCGGCCTTAAACCCGGTACGCATGCCATCCACATCCATGAAAAAGCAGATTGTTCTGCCGCCGATGCGAGTTCTGCAGGCGGACACTGGAATCCTACTTTTAAAAAACATGGCCGTTGGGGACAAGGCGAATACCACAAAGGAGACATCGGTAATTTTACTGCCGATGCCAGCGGAAACGGAACCATCACGCTCACCACCGACGAATGGTGTATTGGTTGCAACGACAAAACCAAGGACATTATGAACAAGGGTTTGATCGTCCACGAAGGTTTTGACGATTTCGCCACACAACCCACCGGAAATGCCGGTGGCCGAGTAGCCTGTACTGCCATCATTAAATAATCGAATTTGGAAAAAGAAATCCACTATTTCAAAAACCACCAGGAATGGCGCCTTTGGCTGCATGAGAACCATGACAAATCCAAAGGCGTCGATCTTGTTTTTTATAAGGTCAGTAGCGATTTTGAAAGCATGCGTTGGGAAGAAGCGGTGCAAGTGGCGATCTGCTATGGCTGGATCGATTCGACGGTTCGCAAAATAGACGAGCAGCGCCGCAAGCAAACCTTTACGCCTCGCAAGGACAAAAGCGTTTGGAGTAAAGTCAATAAGGCTTACATCGATCAACTCATCAAAGACGGACTCATGCATGAAAGTGGCCTTAGAAAAATCGAAGCGGCCAAACAAAATGGTTCGTGGGAATCGCTCGACCACGTTGAAAACCATACGCTTCCCAAAGATCTCGAAGCTGCTTTCAAAAAGAACAAAAAGGCGATAGAGAATTTTTACAACTTTAGCCCATCCTATCGCAAAAGCTACCTTTATTGGCTGAACCAGGCCAAACGCGAGCAGACGCGCGCAACAAGAATACAAACCATTATCGAGCTCTGTGCAAAAAACATTAAGGCACGGCAGTGATTGTTTCGACTCTTAAATGTGCTGCGGCAATTTTAACGCAATGTTTCGGTAGCATCAACATCATTTTAAAATTAAAATGCTACATTTAAAATTGCTTCAAAAGGCATAGTTTTGCAACAGAAAACTCCAAAACGATGATCAACCCTTCGGCGCACGGCTGGATCGACAAATTTTTCCTCGAGCAAAAAGCATTGCCCGAGAAACCTTTGGATGATGCCGAAACCTTTTACCTGGGCATACGCAAAACTGGTTTTATTTACGGCCACATCGTTTCCTTTTATGCACTCGAGCATATCAATCCGCAAGGATGGTTGCATGACGAGATGTCTAAAACGGCTTTGCTCAACAGTCTTTATGGTACTTATCGGCTTTTGACACCACACCCATCGTCTTCGGATTTCATTCAAAAAGCTGTTGCCTTTTACAATGAGATGAATCCTCAAAGCTTTAATCTGTTTAAGAAAGTGCTGCCGAGTTCGTCTGTTTCATTGACGCTGGAGAAAATCATCGATGACCGTGTGCAGACCAATGACAACATCATCAGCAAGAATTTTTCGCACATCGTCACCAATGCCTTGCTTTTTGTGGATGTACTTGCATTCAGGCATTTTCTAGATGAAGGCCACATTCCCGAAAAATACCTCAAGAAGATCGAGGAAACCATCGTGAGTATCGTAACACTTGCGCTTAAAACCAAAGCCAACAAGTCACAGCACGACGATTTGCTCATCAAGCTTTTTGAAGCTTCGGTGCGTTACAGCAAGTTTTCTAAGGTCAATATCCAGAATCTGGACGACCTGCAACTCGACTACTATACCGATTTACTCGAAAGACAATACCTTGTAGACATGGCTGGATTGGCACTTTGGAGTGACGGAAAGGTAGAAAAAGACGAGGCGTATTTCCTTTATGCGATAGGCCAAGTACTCGGCGTATCCGAAGATTTTGTGGCCCACAGTATAGAATCTACCGATCAATTCATCTCCAGATACAAAAAAGAAATCCCGTATTTCAATTACTCGAATCCGGTTAAACATTTTTATGACCAAACGACGCAATTGGTCTTGACGCTAATTAGCCGCAATAAAAAACGATTGATCAAGGAAATAACCGAAAGCAAAGAGCTCATGGTACTTTTGGCCCATTCTACCACCCGCGATCTGGACAAAGCCGAAAAAAGAAAAGTGAAGAAACAATTGCTCGATGTATGCAAAACCATTCCGTCTCTAACCATCTTCCTGATTCCCGGCGGAAGTTTGCTGCTCCCGATTTTAATTAAATTTATCCCGCAGATGCTGCCGTCGGCCTTTAACGAGAATCTCGACCAGGAATAAAAAAACCGCTGATTTAGCGGCTTTTGTTTTTAAAATTTTAGTTGGTAAACCTGGTCAAGGTCTTTGTCTGAACTGATGTTGACATCCAGGTCGTTGACAAATCCCGATCCTACGCCGTATGCCCAACCGTGCAAGGTGAGGTCTTGCCCGTTTCTCCAGGCAGCCTGTACGATTGACGTTTTGGCCAGGTCAAAAACCTGTTCCTTCACGTTGATTTCAACAAACGTATCGAAACGTTTATTTTCGTCGGCAATAGAATTCAAGTAAGTGTCGTGCAAGCGATACACGTCTTTGATATGGCGGATCCAGTTGTCTATAATCCCGATAGAATCGTTGCCCATCGCCGCCTTAATACCTCCGCAACCATAGTGGCCGCATACGATTACATGTTTCACCTTAAGGACATTCACGGCGTAATCCAGTACGCTGAGCATGTTCATGTCTGAGTGTACGACCATGTTGGCGATGTTACGGTGTACGAAAACTTCGCCTGGCTTAGCTCCGATGATCTCGTTTGCAGGAACACGGCTGTCTGAGCAACCAATCCACAACAGTGGTGGGGTTTGTCCTTTGGCAAGTTCTGCAAAGTAATTAGGGTCTTTGGCAAGCATCCGCTCTACCCATTCTCTATTGTTGTCTAATATTTTCTTGTAAAAATCCTGGCTCATTATAGTGCTTTTTTGTTGTTTGGAAACCCGATAAAAATAGGAATTAATTTCGGGCAAAAATTAAATTGTGTCGTCTGTTTTGATTTCACGCTTGACTGTGGTTCGTTTTGCCACGTCATAATAGTGCTCAAAGGTTACTTTATTGGGCGTTTCATCGGTATTCTCCAGATGGTAGGCTTTTTTAAATCCTTTGAGCTTGACCTTGATATTTTCATCGATGGCACGCGTGGTCTTGAATTCGCGAATCAGATCGAGGATGTCGTGTGCGATGTAAACCGTATCATGGGCATTGATGATTACTTTAGAATTCTCGGGGATTTCCATCAGTGTGGATTTAATAGCCGCCTTGTTCAGGAATGAAACTTCCTGTGCCAGGTCAATGTGGATGACATCGCCATCTTCATACTTCTCCTTACGGAAACTGTACGCCCGCTTTAGATTCCCTTTCAACACGAAAATGATACTGATGACAATACCGAGCATGACGCCCTTGAGCAAATCGGTAAATACAACTCCGACCATCGTGGCGATAAATGGGATAAATTGGTATTTTCCCTTCTCCCAAAAATGTTTAATCGTAGAAGGTTTGGCGAGCTTGTAGCCCACCAAAAGCAAAACGGCAGCCAAGGTAGCAAGCGGAATTTTATTGAGTATCACGGGAATAGACAACACGCAAAGCAACAACAATACTCCATGGATAATGGCCGACATTTTAGATTTTGCGCCCGCCGCATTATTGGCCGATGTACGCACCACGACCGATGTCATAGGCAATCCACCCAAAAGCGAACTAAGCATGTTTCCCACACCTTGCGCACGCAATTCATTGTTGGTGTCGGTATAGCGTTTCTGTACGTCCATGCGATCGGCGGCTTCGATACAAAGTAGCGTTTCTATCGATGCGACAATGGCAATCGTTAGCCCGGTCATCCAAACCTTAGGGTTCATAAATCCGTTTAGGTTCGGCGTAGTGATGATGGCCTGGATTTCTTCTATGCTTTGTGGAATGGGCAATGAAACTAAATGTTCACTGGCAATTTCAAGCGGGCTTTTTGTAGCAATAAAGATTTCGTTGAGTACAATGCCCACCACTACTGCTGTTAAGGCGCCGGGAATGAGTTTGAGTTTCTTAAGCGCCGGTATTTTGTCCCATGAAATTAATATGATCAGAGAAATTGCCGTGACAATAATCGACCCCAATTGTACATGGTTGACCAGCCCCAGTATCGCAGAAATGGTGTTGCTCCCATCATCCTGCAAAAAGGACTCATCGCCTTCAAAATCACTGTCATAGCCAAAAGCGTGCGGCAACTGTTTCAGGATGATGATGATCCCGATTCCCGCGAGCATGCCTTCTATGACATTGGTAGGAAAGTAATTCGAGATACTACCCGCTTTTATAAAGCCGAGCGCCAATTGGATTAATCCCGCTATAAAAACCGAAGTTAAAAAGATATCAAAGGCACCCAAGTCAGAAATTGCAGTCAATACGATAGCGGTCAAACCGGCTGCGGGACCCGAAACGCTTAGGTGGGATTTACTTAGGTAACCCACGACGATTCCGCCGATAATACCCGCAATAATTCCCGAAAATAAAGGAGCGCCAGATGCCATGGCAATGCCCAGACACAACGGAAGCGCCACCAGAAAAACCACTAAACCCGACGCAAAGTCAGACTTAAGGTTAGCAAAAAGATTGATTTTTTTTGTCATAATACCTTAGATGAGATGTAATACAATGGCTCTCACGCATCATTGCGGGAACCTGAATAAACGCGATTGTATTACATCTGGTCGGGCGGCGGTATGAAGATAGACGAAGCGATTTTGTTATGCTTGAGTAGATTTTCTGATGAAATGACGCGGGAAAATTGTGGCGGGAAAAAAACCAGATTCAGGGTTTCAAACTTAAATTCGGCTTTTACTTCTTTGTGGGTAAGCTCTTCCTCAGACATACTATAAAAGTAAGAAGTGTCGGTACTTTTCTTGATGACACTAACGATGGTGGGTGTCGACAGAAAAGTAACGAATACTATTAAAAGTATGTTAACGGCTAATTTCATCTCGCGCAAAAGTAGGCGTTAAGTTCAAAAGTTATGAATCTGCTGATTAAATTTATCGGAAATTTAACATGATTTACAGCGTTTCCTCAAGCCATGCGTTCATCATCCAAATGGTCTTTTCCTGTTGGGCGATGAAATCACTGATCATCGTTAGCGTTCCTTCGTCACTGATCGCGTCGGATTTACTGAGGATAGTACGTTCTATTTTCAATAGCTGCGACAAGGATGCCACGATAAGAGCGATTGCTTTTTCATCATTAGAAATGTCTCGACCTACGTTTAGTTTGTTGTGTTTCAGGTAATCCTCGAAGGTATGCAAAGGTGTTCCGCCGAGCGTTAGGATGCGTTCTGCAATCAGGTCTATTTTGAGTTGACTGTCATTGTAAAGTTCCTCGAATTTAAGGTGCAAATCAAAAAAACGCTTGCCGCGGATGTTCCAATGCAACCCACGCAAGCTTTGGTAATAAACTTGAAAATTAGACAGTAAGGCATTGAGTTCATTGATAATTTCTCCCGATTCTTTGACGGGCAAGCCTAAAATATTGGTTTTCATAATCTTATTTTTAAAATTTGTTCGGTGTAAAATTACTTGAATTCTTTTGTTTAATATAATCAAAAACTATTATTTTCTTATTTTTGCATAAATTTTACATATCATGACTATTACACAATTACAATATGTTTTGGCGGTCGCCGAACATCGAAACTTTACCCTCGCAGCAGAAAAGTGCTTTGTCACGCAACCCACGCTGAGCATGCAAATCCAAAAAATCGAAGAAGAACTGGGCATCCAGATTTTCGATCGGACCAAAAAACCCATCCAACTCACAGAGATCGGTCAGAAAATTGTCTCCCAAGCCAAAAACATCGTCAATGAGGCCGACCGCATGCAGGATATTGTAGAGCAGCAAAAAGGGTTTATCGGCGGCGAGTTTAGGTTGGGCATCATTCCTACGGTAATGCCTACCTTATTGCCCATGTTCCTGAGCAATTTCGTCAAAAAATACCCAAAGGTTCGATTAATCATAGAAGAACTCAACACAGATGAAATCATCACCAGGCTCAAGAATGGCCACCTCGACGCTGCGATTGCAGCAACACCACTTTCAGACGAAAAAATAAAAGAAATCGTTTTGTATTTTGAGCCGTTTGTGGCCTATATTCCAGAGTCACATCAAAACTTTGCAAAGACCGCCATCGATGTAGAAGATCTCAATATCGACGAGATTTTATTGCTCCAGGACGGTCATTGTTTCAGGGATGGAATCCTTAACCTTTGCCGAAACGCGGGCAAACCCGAACACAGCAAATTTCAGATTGAAAGCGGCAGTTTCGAGACATTGATCCGCCTGGCCGATGAAGGGCTCGGTATTACGTTGCTGCCTTACCTGCACACGCTCGATCTCAACGATAAAGACCAGGCCAAACTCAGGCATTTCAAAGAACCCAAGCCAGCGCGTGAAGTAAGCCTCATTTATCCAAAAACCGAGCTTAAGATTCAAATTATCGAAGCGTTGCGAACAACAATTGCCGGCGTGATTAAAGGCGCTATTGTTTTTCAGGATATTCAGATTATTAGTCCGTTGCAGAGAAAGTAAAATGTAGCGAATCTTAGCGAAGCAGTGAATTAACAAAAATTACAGAAACTCTGCATTTGAGATTTCGATTTATTCTTTAGGGATACATCCTCCCCTTCCCTGAAGGTAAAGTACAACTTTCAACAATACCCATCCTGCAGAAAGACTGGATGCATTGTTAAATCAAAACAAAATCACACCAAATAAAAAAGGAGCCCTATAGCTCCTTTTTTCATATCAGTTCACAATACTTAAATATTGCTGCAGTTCCGGTCTTTCGGTAGTGAAGTTGTTCAACCATTTTCGCAATTGCTCAATCTCGTATGGTAACAGATTTTTAATTGCTTTTCTGAGTTCTTTACAAAAAAGAACCGGATCGAAACTCACTCTCTCGAGTACCGATTTCGTGTAGTCGTAAATCATTCTAGGCATAATGGTAAGATTTAGGGGTTATCTTAATAAGAACGTGAGGTAAACCTAAAAAAACATTTTTAAAAATCCGTTTAAAAGCAATAAAAATCGATGAAATGCATTTATTGTCGTTGAAAAAAGTGAAATAACTTACAAATTGGTTGAAGAGGAAAGAGGAAAGAGGAAAGAGGAAAGAGGGAAGAGGAAAGAGGGAAGAGGAAAGAGGAAAGAGGAAAGAGGAAAGAGGAAAGAGGAAAGAGGAAAGAGGAAAGAGGAAAGAGGAAAGAGGGAAGAGGAAAGAGGAAAGAGGAAAGAGGAAAGAGGGAAGAGGGAAGAGGAAAGAGGAAAGAGAAAAGAGAAAAGAGAAAAGATGAAGAAAGAGGAAAGAAGAAAAGCTCGTCGTTGCGCAGAAGTAATCGTCTTTAGCCTTTTCACTTTCGACTTTCGACTTTCGACTTTCGACTTTCGACTTTCGACTTTCAACTTTCGACTTTTCACTTTTCACTTTCGACTTTCCACAAAAAAAAGAGCCATTTAAGCTCCTTTAGTTCTACTTGTTTATATAAATCAGACATTGCCGTAATTCTGGTTTTTCGTCGGTGAAATTCAGAAGCCATTCGGTGAGCTGCTCAATTTCATACGGTAGGAGCAATTTTAACGCTTTTTCTAATTCCTTACAGAAAAGGATCGGATCAAAACTTACCCTTTCCAGTATGTTTTTAGTATAAGCATACATGGTTCTTTTCATAATTTGTTGGTGATTGGTTGAACTTAAAAACAATCAAATTTAGCTAAAAAACAATCGGTTTTTACAAATGAAACGTTAATTGGCAGTGTTAAATTTCATGTCGATTATGGCGCCACGGGCGGGCTGTTCGCTATATCTTTTCCTGCTTAAAGAAAGCAGCAAAAGGATGCCGCTGCCATCCCTGGCGCGGTTCTGTTTTTATAGTCGTTTGCACAGCTATCGGTCAGCCCTCTATCCATGCAAATTCTTGCCATTCGCGTGTGTCTCTGTTCACTACATCTAATTTTTCGTTGCACGAAACATTTGAGACAACTCTAATATTTCTTTGCACGAAACATTTGAGACAACTCTAATATTTCTTTGCACGAAACATTTGAGACAACTCTAATATTTCTTTGCACGAAACATTTCTCTTTTTCCCGGCGGGCCTGCTAGCTTCTCAACGGTAAATCCCACTTCCATCATGCTGCGCTTCACAACGCCTCGCGCCGCATAAGTGACCAAAATTCCGTTTGGTTTCATTGCATTGTACATCTTCCTGAAAATTTCGGTGCTCCACAATTCAGGTTGTACACGGTAGCCAAAGGCGTCAAAGTAGATTAAATCATAGGCGGCCAGGTCGTCTATCGTGTCAAAGAATTGCTGGCGTTTGGTTAAGGTAAAATCCTCCCGCAATGGCACCGCGATCTGCCAATCCGATTGGTGCATCCGTTTGAAAACAGCGTCGTATTCCTTCGCTTGCAGTTCCTCTACATAATTCATCAACGCTACTTCTTCGGGCAAAACCGGGTATGCTTCTACTCCAACATAATTAATAGTCAAACCGAGCTTACTGGCTTCGAGAAAAGTAATCAGTGCATTGAGGCCTGTCCCAAAACCGATTTCCAGAACAGAAAGTTCACGGTTTGAAAAAAGCGCCAACCCGTTCTTGATAAAAACGTGCTGCGCTTCCTGTATGGCACCGTGCTTAGAGTGGTAGTGTTCATCCCAATCGGCCAAACGGATGGTGGTCGAGCCGTCGGCGGTACGGATGATCTCGCGTTTCATTATTTAATATACAGCTTTTTGATTCTCTGGATCGGCCCGGCACATTTCACCTGATGGCAAGCCACACAAGCATCCACCCCATCGTTGAAATGTTGCTTGGCATTGGTTGGGTCTTCGTAAATCATTTTCTGGGAATTGATAAAAACATCGGCTTGCGATTTGAAAAAAGCATCATTGTCACTTTCATCGGTCATCACCGCCTTGTGGATTTCCAAGAAATGGCTTGGGAATTCGCCTATCTTTTCGCCTTTTTTGATGCGTTCCTTGAGCTTCTGGTTGTCGGCATACATCTTTTCCATGAGCGCTGCCATTTCAGACATTTCGTACATCTCAAAACGGCTTTTGCCTTTGGTGGTGTCGGTACATTTTTCCTGCGCTGCCGTCGTCTCAGCTGTCGCTTTTTCCTGCTTTTTGGCACAAGAAAAAAGGGCGATGAAACCCAAAACCAACAAATACTTTTTCATTATTCTTTAATTAGCACACCGTCGGCCATGAACCCATAAGACCTTTCGGGTTTGGTGATTTTCTCGATTTCGGCTTTTGATTTCCCTGCATCCTTTGCATAATGCCTCAATTCTTCAACACTCTCAACACTTACAAACGCCTTTCCGTTAACGATGGCTTCGCTTCCCGCCGAATTGAGCGGCATGAAGAACGCATAATCCTTGAATTTCACGAATGCCTTTTCGCCTTTACCCAGGTCGAGGTTCATCCAACAGCCTTTCTTAGAACACACATCATTGATCTTAGAGACAAATTTCACATTGACGGTATCGCCTTTTTTGAGTTTGGCATATTTGGCATTCATCTGTTCCTTGGTAATGGCCCCTTCTTTGGTGATTTTCTTTCCGAATGACGCGTACTTTGCTTGGCTCCATGAAGTTGCTGTAGCAAGCAGGACAAACAGGACAATAATTCTCTTCATTTTAATGGTTTTAGTGGTTCGACTTCTGTTTTTCTTCAACAAAAATAAAAGGTTTATTGATACAAGGAACGCTTTAATTTTATTATTTTAGCCCCAACCAAAACCATAATATTAATTTCATTTGAGCTTATTTTTCAAATTACTGAATTTCAGTTAATTGAACGTAATTTCAATCAAAAACCACTACTTAAATGAGTTCAAATATTACGCACGAAATCGATATAATCAAAGCGCCTTCGTCTAAAATAGACTCGGTTGATTTTAACAACCTGATTTTCGGGAGCGTCTTCACCGATCATATGTTTGTGTGTGATTTCCGCGAAGGAAAATGGCACAAACCACAAATCAAACCTTATGAGCCTTTTTTGCTCGATCCATCAGCAAAAGTGTTCCATTACGGCCAGGCGATTTTTGAAGGCATGAAAGCCTATAAGGACCAAGCCGGTGATGTTTGGCTTTTCCGTCCAGACCAAAACCTCGACCGTCTGAACAAATCGGCCGTACGTATGGCGATGCCCGAAATTCCCGAAGATATCTTCATGAGCGGCTTACACCAACTCATCGATCTGGAACGCGACTGGGTCAAATTCGGACTCGGAAACACCTTATACATCAGGCCTTTTATGATTGCCATAGGTAGTGGTGTCGTTGCCGCGCCATCCACGCAATTCCGTTTCATGATTATCCTCTCGCCCGCCAAAGCTTATTATTCTGGCGAAGTGAAGGTATTGATTGCCGAGCATTACAGCCGCGCCGCCAACGGTGGTATCGGTGCAGCCAAAGCGGCCGGGAACTATTCAGCACAATTCTACCCAACCAAACTCGCCAACGAAAAAGGATTTCAGCAAGTCATCTGGACCGACGATGCCACGCACACCAAACTCGAAGAAGCCGGCACCATGAACGTGTTCTTCAGGATTAACGACACTTTGGTTACTGCTCCTGTGAGCGAAAGGATTCTTGACGGCGTCACCAGAAAAAGCCTTATCGCGCTTGCCAAAAGAGAAGGCATTGCCGTAGAAGAACGCTCGGTTTTGGTTTCAGAACTCGTAGCAGGCATGAAGGATGGTAGCCTCAAGGAAATTTTTGGCGCCGGAACCGCAGCCGTCGTCAATCCTATCGCCGGATTCTCGTATCAGGACGTTTACTACGAATTGCCCAAACTTGAAAAACCGATGGCTTTAGAACTCAAGTCGAAGTTGACAAACATCCAATACAAATTGGCTGAGGATACTTTTGGTTGGACGGTCAAGATTTAGAGACGGCTGCGCCTTTAGAAACGCGCTGCGCGCTGTAGAGACGCCCTGCGGGCTATAGAAACGCTACGCTATAGAAAGAAACGTACAAATTTCGAAAAATAAAAAAACCGGATGCTCTGATGCTTCCGGTTTTTTTGTCTGAAAATTTCAAATAGACCAATCTATAGGCGAAGTCGTTTCTATAGCGAAGCGTCTCTGTAGCGAAGCGTCTCTACAGCGGAGCGTCTCTGTAGGCGCAGCCGTCTCTACCCAATAATCCTCGAAAAATCCGGCTTAAAATAATTAGGTCCTTTCATCACCTTCCCATCTTCGCGGTAAATCGGTTGGCCGTCGGCGCCGAGTTTGCTCATATTGCTGCGTTGGATTTCATCGAACACTTCTTCTATCTTATGTTGCAGGCCATGTTCAATGATTGTCCCGCACAAAATGTACATCATGTCGCCCAAGGCGTCGGCTATTTCTACAAGGTCGTTGTTTTGTACCGCTTCCAGGTATTCCTCATTTTCTTCTTTCATGAGGTTAAAGCGCAAGAGGTTTTTGATTTCGCCCAAATCGGCCCTTGGGGTTTCACTGTGCCCAATGGCAAAAGCGGTATGGAATTCCTTAACGGCGTTAAGTTGTTTTTGCATGATTTCTGGATTAATTACCATCGCAAAATAGCAACTTTCACACACATTTGGCTACCTTTGCAACAAATAGTTTTAAACATGTTTAGCACCGGACAACTCGTTTTTGCAGCCTTATTTTTTGTCGCTTTCGTGATCGTAATGATTTTCGCGTATAAAAAGGACGTAGCCACACACAAAATTTTCTATCGCGGGAATTACAAAGTACTCATTGCTTTTTTGCTTTTTATCGGGCTGCTTTTCGTGCTCAAGATTTTGATGAAACGCTAGCAACAATTCGCTGCGCTGAATATCTGTATAAAAAACGCCGGTCAAAAGCCGGCGTTTTTATTTGCTATAGGTTTATATCAATTGTCCAACGGTAAAAACCCGAAATTCTTAGAATAGTTGAGCATCTGCTCGGCAAATGATTTGGGCTGTGTCACCTGGATTGAAATGATGTTGCCCTTCTTATCCATTTTCGGGACCAGCACCGGGTTGACAAAACCACTGTAAGGTGGCGACGGGAATTGTTTGTTGCGCTCCAAAACCTCGGCATGGATTTTCTGGTCTACCTTAACGCCGTAATTCTCCACCAGGTTTTTACCGGCTTCGTAATCTCCCTCCGATTTGATGCGCTGTACCTCACGGAGCAACTCGCCAAACAACGCATGTAATTTTTCATAATCGGTAATGTTGAAATAGGTCTTTCCGTTACGGGTAATTTTTTCGATTACATTGTCTTTTTTACCTTTTTCAAAAGCCCAGGCACTAACCCACTGGCGGTTTCTCATATGCGCCTCCTCAATGTTGGCACCGAGTTCTAGTCTTACCAATTGCGTCATCAGTCCGTTTCTAATGTAACTGTCGTAAGATTCCATCCCAACCTTTTTCCAGTCATCAACCAAGCCCAATTCTTGCAGTTTTGGATTGTACAGGTAATACAATCCCACCAAATCGGCACGGCCTTCTTCAAGTGTCGACGCATAACTTTTCAGGGTTTCTTTTGGCGTCCCAACACCTGCATTGATGCGTCCCGAAGCGTGACCCACTACTTCATGCAGCGCCGTATGCAACTTATCGCCCAATTCACCATATTTCTCGGCAAGCGCAATTTCTTCTGGATCATTGGCAAATTCAAGCAATTTCCCTTTGCCGCCCGATTTGGCGTACGCATCAATGATGTTTCCTAGTGAAACTGATTTAGAACCGTAAACATCGCGGATCCAGTCGGCATTCGGAAGGTTAACCCCAATGGGTGTGCTCGGTGACGAATCGGCCGATTCGCCGGCGACAATTACAGTTTTGTATGAAATCCCGACGACGTTTGATTTTTTGTGTTCGGGCATGAGCGGCGAGTTGTCTTCGAACCATTGTGCATTTTTAGAGACGACTTCCATCTTGGCCGACATATCGAAATCCTTGATTTGCACTACGCCCTCCTGCGAACCGCGGTAACCCAGCGGATCGTTATACACTTCGATAAAGCCGTTGATGTAATCGATATTGCCCTCTGTAGCCTGCAACCAGGCAATATTGTAATCGTCCCAGGTTTTGAGGCTTCCGGTTTTGTAGAAATCGATGAGCAACCCAAGGGCATCGCCTTGCTTTTTATTCTCGGCTACGCCTTTGGCTTTTTCGAGCCAGTAGATGATTTTGTCTATTGCAGGGCCGTACATTCCGCCGCTTTTCCAGACCTTTTCCTCAAGCTGGCCATTGGCATTGCGAATGAGTTTTGAGTTGAGCCCGTAGGAATAGGGTTTGGCCGGATCGGGGCTTTTCATGTTTTTGTAAAAATCTTCTACTTCCTGCACAGTGACGCCCTTGTCATAGAAATTCACCGCCGAGCCAGCAAGCAGCCCTTTAGATTCATCGAGGTTGACTTTCTTGGCATCGGCATCATTGAATAAAATGTCGGCAAAATTGGCGTCGAGTTTGGTTTTAGTTGCCTTGAGAAGTAGATTAAAATAGTCGCGTGAAAACTCGGGCTTTATTTTATCACTCGAGTAATGGTGGTGAATCCCGTTAGAGAACCATACACGTTTGAGGTAAACGGTGAACTTCTTCCAATCGGCCGATTTTCTATCGCCTTTGTAATTCACATAAATATGCTCTAAAGCCTTGCGAATCCTTAGGTTGTGTTTGTAATTTTGGTCCCACATGATATCGCGTCCCGATGTTCCCGCCTGCGTGAGGTAATACACCAGTTTTTGCTCTTTGAGCGTGAGTTTCTCGAAACCGGGAACCTGGTAACGGAGTACTTTGATATCTGCGAACTCCTCCACATTATGATTGAAAGGCGCTGGCTTTAAAGCTTTATTCTTTTGTTGTGCATGGCCAGGATTTAAAAAACCTACCGCCAGGAAAACACAGGCTAATTGTAATAATTTCATCGTAAAACCGTTTTTGTTATGCTTACAAATATAGACAATCCGTGTGTTGAAACGGGGATAAATTCACGCAGAAATTATCTCCCGCTGCTATCGATTAAATTTTTAACTTTACGACACAAAACCGACCTATGAGAATTGTCAAATATATTTTTCTGCTGCTTTTGCTTGCCATGTTTGCCACGTCGGTATATGTAGCTACGCAGAAAGGCGATTTCAATGTTTCGAGAACGGCCATCATCAAATCACCCAGAACTACCGTTTTCAATTATGTGAACGACTACCGGAATTGGGAAACCTTTGCCTCGTGGGAGAAAGAAAATCCCGGCGCCCAATACAATTATGGCAGAGACACTTCGGGCAAAGGCGCATCATATTCCTGGACTCTTGACGGCGACGGCGGCGATTCTAAAACTATTACAGTCAAGGAAAACGAAAGCATTTCCCAGAAAATGAATTTCAAAGGTTCGGCAGCCAATGTACAATGGACGTTTAAAGATACCGTTGGTGGTACCAAAGTGACCTGGCGTTCTAAAGGTCGGATGGGTTTCAATTTCAAGATCCACAGTGTGTTTCGGGGCGGTGCAGACCGCGTGATTGGAAATATGTTTGAAAAAAGTCTCACCAATTTAGACAAAACGCTCGACTATGAACTCAAGACCTACAACATCAAAGTCAACGGAATCGTACAGAAAATAGGCGGTTATTATCTCAAACAAACCATCACCAGCAAGATTTCGGACGTGCCTAAAAACCTGCGCATCATGATGTCAAGGCTCGTACATTTCTTTGCCAAAAACAAGATTGCAATGAACGGCAAGCCTTTCGTTTTATACCACACCTATGATGCGGCAAAAGGCATTACGAGATTGTCTGTGTGTATCCCGCTTAAGGAAGAGATTTTTGTTAGCGAAGGCAGCGACGTTTCGGTTGGGAAACTAGGCTCTTTTACAGCGGTTAAGACGACGCTCAAGGGCGATTACTCGCACCTCAAATCGGCATGGGACAAGACTTTTGTTTACATTGACACCAATCACCTTACGCAAAGTCCAGACGGCGCATCGCTCGAATTGTATTCTAAAAGCATCCGCGAAGTGGCTTATCCTTCACAATGGATTACAGAAATTTACATCCCGATTCAACCAAGAGTTTCGATGCCCACACGAACCCAAACTCCGCAAGGCGAACCCAATACCCAAGCGAGCACACCAAAAACAAACGCAACACCAGCCACCGAAAGCCCTGCTGCCAAACCGGTAGAAACCGCCACGCCTTAAAAATTTCACGTCAGCATTAAACCTTTAGACAAGCGGCTACTCTAACCAAAAAAATTTCTTTGGAGGAAAAGGATTTCATACTGCTGCTGCTCGACCCAAAAACGCAAAACGAGGCGTTTCAAAAGCTGTTGTCTGATTACCAGCGGCCGTTGTACAGCCATATCCGAAACATCGTGCTCAATCATGATGATGCCGATGATGTACTGCAAAACACCTTCATTAAAGTATTCAGACACCTCAAGGATTTTAAAGGGGAAAGCAAACTTTTTTCTTGGATGTACCGCATTGCCACCAATGAATCCCTTACTTTCCTGAGCCAGAAAGCCAAACGCGGAGGCACAACAAGTGAGGCGCTGCAAACCAAAGCGGTCGACAATTTGCGGGCAGACGATTATTTTGATGGCAGTGAAATCCAACTCAAATTGCAAAAAGCGATTGTATTGCTGCCAGAGAAACAACAGCTCGTTTTTAAGATGCGTTATTTTGAGGAAATCAAATATGAAGAGATGTCTGAAATACTGGGTACATCGGTAGGAGCGCTCAAGGCCTCTTATCATCATGCGGTGAAGAAAATTGAGAATTTCATGAACGCCAGTTAAACCATTAATGACTAATCACGTCCAAAAGCCATGAGTAAATTTGAAATAGACCAGCAGCCAAAAACGTCTTCGGGATTCAAAATCCCAGAGCATTATTTTGACGATTTTTCTTCAAAAATGCTGCAAAAACTTCAGGATGAAGATCGCACGGTGATTCCTATTAACCGGAAAAAGAGCAATTGGATGTATGCTGCAGCAGCGGTATTGGTGGTCTCGCTATCGATACCTTTTTACAACATCCTAAAAAAACCAACCCTGGAGCTCGACAATACCACTCTTGAAAATTATATTACTGATCACAGTGGCATTTCGGACGCCGATTTTGTAGAACTTCTTGACGAAAAAGATCTCGAGCAAATAAGCATCGACTCGGGAATTGAGAAAGATGCCATTGAGGATTTGCTTTCTACCAATACCAACTTAGAATCCTACCTTATCAATTAAATTACCTTGACATGAAAATATCCAAACTCCTTTCATTGCTGCTTCTTTTTGTCTCATTGACCGCGTTTGCGCAACCCAGGCTTCGGCAAAAAATGGAACAGATCAGAACGCTAAAAGTAGCCTATATCACCGATGAGCTTGAGCTCACACCCGATGAAGCCGCCAAATTCTGGCCGGTTTACAACGCTTACGATGACAAACAAAAAGAGCTGCGACAGGAGAAAATCCGTTCGTACCTCAACCGGATGGATGGCGAGGATATCAATAAATTGAGCGAAAAGGAAGCCAGTACTTTCCTGAACCAGATGGAGGAAACAGAAGATGAATTGTACCTACTCCGCAAAAAATTCATCGCTAACCTCAAAGGGATTTTACCCGTGAAGAAAATCATCAAACTCAAAAAGGCCGAAGAAGGCTTTAACCGAAAACTCCTCAGGCAATATCGCGATAAAAACCCAAGAGAATAATCATTTGAAGTGCAGCACCAATAAGCCGTTTGGCCCGGCAGCCGCGGCAGTATTGTGATTCAGGAATCTTATCGTGTAGAGGTCTTTCTGTTCGAGTAGTTTGACCCAGGTTTTCCCAGAATTAAAAGAATACGCAAGTCCCGAAACGCCTACGCTTACTATTTGGGCGCCTTTGCTTTTGGGAACAAACTGTACACACGAAGCGTAACCGAAACCCTCATTTTCTGCGAGCAACTCCCAGGTTTTTCCACCATCTTTTGTAAGTGCTTTGTTACCGGTTTGCTGTTGGGGCAGATCGTAATTGCCTCCGGCGACAATACCCAATGTATCGTTGTAAAAATCGGCGGTAAAGATTCCTGTCATGGCCAAACCTTGAACCATTGGCGTTTCATAAACCTGCCAGGTTTGGGCCTGATCTGGCGAATAGAATACACGGGCTTTTTTTCCGCCCGAAACTACCCATGTTTTATTCCCTTCTACTGCGATATTGGTATTGCTCGCCGCAAATGCTGCTTCTCCATGCGCAGTTTTGGGTAAGGAAGAACAGGGTTGTTTTTGCCAGGAGTTTCCGCCGTCGTGCGTAATCAGGATCGAAAGGCAATCCTGCGTCGGGTCGCCTATGGCGATGCCGTCTCTGTCGTTCCAGAACCGCATGCTGTCGTAAAAGACTTTCTCTTGGATTTCTTCATAGACGAGTTTGGGTTGTTTGCTGTCTTTATCAATTTGGTACAGTAATGCCGGATTGCCGATACTGAGCGCATAAACACAGTGGGAGTTTTTTGCAAGGCTTCGAAACTCTATGTCGGTCTCACCATGAGTTATTTTTCCTTGAAACCGCTGTTGGGTTTTCGTGTTGTAGCACCCGAAACGACCTTTGTCGGCTGCGTACCAGATAAGGTCGCCATCTTTTTCAATCGCGCGGATGCTGATTTTCTCATGGATAACGGTATCGACGGTGACCTTTTTAAAAATCGAATTCCTTTGCCCGAAAGCGGAAGAAATCGTTAACAGCAGTAGTAAAAGCAATCGTATATTTCGCATCGGAGTTCTTTATTTCAGGGCAATTTACAGCTTTTTATGAAATATATAACAACCCATAATTTGTGCTGTTTTACTTACTGGCATGGTAGTTGGAAATCCGCTGAAAACACTATTCAATAATCAAATAATTTGCCTTATGAAAACCAAAATAATCACTTCGGCACTCGGCCTGATTCTGGCAATGCCAATGGTTGCACAAGACCGCACTACGGTCAATGCAATGAGTTCAGAAATTAGCGACAATCTTGATTTGCGTGCTGTTGCCTCAATTTTTGGCGATTCTAAAAACCTCGAGGACTTTGAGCAACGGTTAAACGATCCGGACACGCAGATTTCTAACCTTGACCTCAACAACGACAACCGTGTGGATTATTTAAGGGTCATTGAATCGGTACAAGACAATACGCACCTGATTGTTGTGCAATCGGTTCTCGGACTCGACACCTATCAGGATGTAGCGACCATTGAAGTAGAACGAGACCGAAACAACCAGGTTTCTGTTCAGGTAGTCGGTGATGTCTACATGTATGGCACCAACTACATTTACGAACCGGTTTACGTGACCAGGCCAATGATTTTTACTTCGTTTTGGATGCACCATTACCGCCCGTACTGCTCGTCCTGGCGTTGGGGATATTACCCGTCTTATTACTATGCCTGGCGTCCGTTTCCGGTTTTCAGGTATAGGAACAACATTCATGTACACATCAATTTTAATCACCACTACAATTATGTTAACGTGAGGAGAAGCCCTCTAGCCGTCGCCATGTACGCACCGCGACGTTCCAACTACTGCGAGGTGAAATATCCCACGCGTTCGTTTGCTTATCGCAACACTAGTGTGAGCAACCGTTACGAACTCGACCAGACCAGAAAAACGAGGAATGGTTCAAGTAGAAACCAACTCGCTTACGACAATACCCGCGACAATAGCAGAAACAGTGCAGCAAACCGAAATGACAATGTTCGTTCGAATCCGAATCCGGGACGTAGTTATGGCAATACGCGCACTGAAACCAGTACAAGAAATCATTGGGCAACCCGAGACAACAACCCAATCAGGACACAGGGAACGAGAAGCCAGACCAATAACAAAAGTGATTACGGGAACGTGCGTAGTAACGCAAATGTACGCAGCAACGAAGCTATCCGTGAGAAATCAGGTTCTCGAAATGAATCGCGCAACAACTCCAAGCCGCTTCGTAATCTCAACAACCCACGTACAGAAAACAGCATTCGCATGAATCCAAATATGGTCAGAAGTGAAGACCGAAGCCACAAAAACGCCACTTCTCGCTTGGAAAGCACACGTTTAGGCAATTCCAACCGGATCAATGCATCTCAGCAAAACCGGGCGCAACCAAACGGCAGCAACAATAAAGAGCGCGGCG
>Ga0209717_1001593_pt1 | contig 23847 bp, 19 predicted proteins | sample AD_UKC048_MetaG_FD_184418 | JGI IMG/M metagenome (GOLD analysis project Ga0209717, IMG submission 184418) | Active sludge microbial communities of municipal wastewater-treating anaerobic digesters from USA - AD_UKC048_MetaG (SPAdes) (version 2) | ecosystem: Engineered > Bioreactor > Anaerobic >... | reverse complement strand
GCCTCGGGCGTGGCCTCCAGCGTGCGCACGCCACGGGCACGCAGGTCGGTCAGGGTGTCGGCGATCCACTGCACCTGGTGCTCGATGGCGACGATCACGTTGGTGAAGGCGGCGGTGGCGCCCGGCCCGGTCAGCGTGAACAGGTTCGGAAAGCCCGACAGGCACAGGCCCAGGTAGTTCAGCGGCCCGGCCTGCCAGTGGTCCTGGATGCGGCGCCCGCCGCGGCCACGCAGGTCCAGCCGCAGCAGGGTGCCGGTCATCGCGTCGAAGCCGGTGGCCAGGATCAGCGCATCCAGCGTGTGTGCTTTGCCGCCAGCCACCAGGCCGGTGGCGGTGAAGCGCTCGATCGGCGCCGTCGGCAGATCGACCAGGCGCACGTTCGGCCGGTTGAAGGTGGCGTAGTAGCCGGTGTCCACGCACAACCGCTTGCAGCCGATGGGGTGGATGGGGCACAGCGCGGCGGCCGTGGCCGGGTCCTTGACGATGCCGCGGATCTTGTTGCGCACGAACTCGCCGGCCAGTTCATTGGCCGCCGGGTTGACGATCAGGTCGTTGAAGGTGCCCAGCAGGCCGAAACCGCCGATCTGCCAGCGTTCCTCGAACAAACGTTCACGTTCTTCGGCCGACACCGAGAACGCCGAGAAGCCGTTGGGCGGCAGCATCGAGCCGAAGCCGCCCATCATCTTGCGGTTGCGTTCGCGGAAGGCGGGGTAGTCGGCCTTGACCTGGGCTTCCAGCGCCTTGTCCAGCGGGCCGTTGTGGGCCGGCACCGCATAGCTGGGCGTGCGCTGGAAGACGGTGAGCTGCGCCACCTGCGGCGCGATGGTGGTGATGGTCTGCACGCCCGACGAGCCGGTGCCGATCACGCCCACGCGCAGGCCGGCCAGGTCGACCGGCTCGTGCGGCCAGGCCGCCGTGTGCAACACCCGGCCCTTGAAGTCTTGCAGGCCGGGGAAGTTGGGCTGGTTGGGCGTGGACAGCGGGCCGGTGGCCAGCACCAGGTGGCGCGCCGCCCAGTGCCGCCCGTCCTGCGCCGCCACTTGCCAGCACAGCGCGTCTTCGTCCCAATGCGCGGCGGCGATGCGGGTGTTCAGCTGGATGCCGTCACGCAGCTTGTAGCGGTCGGCCACGTGGTTGGCATAGGCCAGCAGTTCGGGCTGGGCGGCGTAGCGCTCGGTCCAGCACCAGTCCTGCTGCAGCGCGTCGTCGAAACCGAAGCTGTACTCCAGGCTCTGGATGTCGACCCGCGCGCCGGGATAGCGGTTGTGGTACCAGGTGCCGCCCACGCCGCCGGCAGCTTCCACCACCAGGGCCGTGAGCCCACGCTGGCGCGCGGTGTGCAGCATGTACAGGCCGCCGAAGCCGGCGCCGACGATCAGCAGGTCGATGGGTGGGGTGGTGGTGTGCATGGTGGTGGCCGTCAGGTCAGCGCATGCCGATGCGCACATCGCCGAACAGCTGCGACATGCCGCGCGGTTGGCTGCGCCAGTACTGTTTCGGCGCCTGCACCTGCGCGCCCAGGGCGGCGGCGGCATGCCAGGGCCAGTGTGGGTCGTACAAGATGCCGCGGGCGATGGCCACGGCGTCGGCCTGGCCGCTGGCGATCACGTCCTCGGCCTGCTGCGGTTCGGTGATCAGGCCCACGGCGATGGTCGGCAGGCTGGCCTCACGCTTGATCTGTTCTGCCAGGTGCACCTGGTAGCCCGGGCCGATGGGGATCTGCTGGCGCGGTGACACGCCGCCCGAGCTGACGTGGATGAAGTCGCCACCAAGGCGCTTCAGTTCCCGGGTGAAGGCCACGCTGTCGGCCGGGCCCCAGCCGCCGTCCACCCAATCGGTGGCCGACAGGCGCATGCCCACCGCCACGTGGGCTGGCACCGCTGCGCGCACGGCGCTGAACACCTGCAGCGGAAAGCGCATGCGGTTGGCGGCGCTACCGCCGTAGCCGTCGGCGCGCTGGTTGGCGATGGGCGACAGGAACTGGTGCAGCAGGTAGCCATGCGCCGCATGCAGCTCGATGGCCTGGAAGCCCAGGCGCACGGCGCGGCGTGCCGCGGCCACGAAGTCGTCCTGCACCTGCTGCAGGCCAGCATCGTCCAGCGCGGCGGGTGGCAGTTCACCGCCGATGTGGGGCAGGGCGGACGGCGCCTGCGCCAGCCAGCCGCCCTGGTCCAGCGGGATCTGCTGACCCCCGTCCCAGGGCGTGTGGCTGCTGGCCTTGCGGCCGGCATGGCCGAGCTGGATGGCCAGGGGCATGGGGGTGCCGGTGTTGCGCAGCGCCTGCAGCACCCGAGACAGGGCGGCCTCGTTGGCGTCGTTGTACAGGCCCAGGCAGCCGGGGGTGATGCGGCCTTCGGCGCTCACCGCCGTGGCTTCGACGATCAACAGGCCGGCGCCGCTGAGTGCCAGCTGGCCGAGGTGGACGAGGTGCCAATCGGTGGTATTGCCATCGACGGCGCTGTACTGGCACATCGGCGCAATGACGATGCGGTTGGGCAGGGTCAGCGGGCCGAGGGCGAGGGGGGTGAAGAGCTGGGGCATGACCGCAGTGTGCGGGTGCGCGCGGCGGGGCGCTGTCACCAGGTGGTCGCCTGGGGGCTCGAAGCGGTCCGTTCCTTGTCTGTGCGCCTTGCGGTTTGCTTCGCCGTTTCGGTGCAGCCCGCCGGGTCCCGCCCCGGCAGGCGGCCAATCTTTTGTCGGGGCCAAAAGATTGGATCAAAAGGCCCCTTCCAAACTTTCCGACACGAGCCCAGCGCCTGTCTGGCATCGAGGCGGGCGCCTCGCCTGTCCGGCTCGAACAGAGATGGCCGGAAGCAGCGCGGCACATTCCACGGCCGTGCCACCCCGGTCAGGGCTGTGTCGCGCAAACCTCGACCAGGCGCGATCGCGGCATGCGGGGATCGGTGCTGCCCAGCAACCTGCTGAGCGGAACCACCGCTGAAGCGACTGCGGTTGCGAGGGGCGGCTGTGTTCGAGCCGGACAGGCGAGTCGAAGCGCCTGGGTTTCCACAGGCGCGCCGGACTCAACGCGCAGTTTGACAGGCGCTTCTTTGGTGACTTTCTTGTCGCCTGACAAGAAAGTTACCCGCCGGCCGGGGCGGGACCCGGCGGGTTACACCGAGCCATGGGCTGACTTCTGCAAGGCGATCCATCCAGCGGCCAACAGCCGCGCCGAGCCCCAAGCCGCCAGCCAAAGCGCACGATCAAGACGGCGCCGCCAGCCGCATCACCGCCAGATAGCCCGGCTGCACCTCCATGCGCGCCGTGGTACCAGCCGCCTGCAGCAGCGCGTGGGCCCGCGGCAATTGCCAGCAGGGCAGCTGGGTGAACAGATGGTGCTCGCTGTGGAAGTTGACCCAGTAGGGCGCGATCAGCGCCCGCTCCAGCCAGCCGGCGCGGGTGGTGCGGGCCTGGCGCAGCGGGTCGGGCTGGTCCACCGGCACCAATGCATGCTCGGCGATGTTGCGCAGGCGCGTGACCAGCGGCAGCCAGCTGGCCATCGGCAGCAGCCACAGCACCAGCCACAGCCACCACCAGCCCGCGGCAGCAAACACCGCGAAGCCCAGCGCATTGGCGATCAGGAAGTGCCGGTCATGGCCAGTGAAGGCACTGGCGCCATCGCTGCCCGCCACCTGGCTGCTGCGCCGCAGCAGCGGCTGGATGCGCTGCTTGTAGAAGGTCTGCCCGCTCAGGTCGCGCCACATCTTGCGGCGCAGCGACGTGCGGCTGATGGGAAAGGGCGCCGACAGCACCAGGTCCGGGTCTTCGGCCTGCTGCACATAGCGGTGGTGCTGCAGGTGGTAGGGCCGGTAGGCCTTCAGCGTGGGGGCGCACAGCCAGTGGCCCACCCAGTCGTTGATGGCGCGGTTCGGGTGCAGCAGGCCGTGGGCGGCGTCGTGCATCAGGATCGCCAGGCCCAGCTGGCGGGTGCCGACCACCATCACGCACAGCGGGATCAGCCACGGCCAGCGCGCGCCCACCACCATGGCCAGGCCGATGGTGCCCCAGGCATGCGCCACCAGCCACAGGCCGCGCCACGATGACTTGGCCGACAACCGGCCCCACTGCTCGGGCGTGAAGTGGTCTTCGGGGCGGGCGCGGGGGGCAACGGCCATGTCAGTCCTGCCCGGCCGTTCCGAAGGGACGGACAGCCCCCTCGGGGGGCAGCGAGCGCAGCGAGCGTGGGGGCAGCATGGTGGCGCGATTGTGGTGGGGGCCAGCGACGGGTGGCGTCGCGCAGTTGACGGCCTGGCATGGCGACAATCCGCACCATGCACCCCCTCGACACCCTCGACACCCCCGCTGCCGTGCTGGACGTGGCACGCCTGCAGCACAACCTGACCCACATGCAGCAGCGCATCAGCGCCCTGGGCGTGGCACTGCGCCCGCACATCAAGACCAGCAAGTGCCTGGCGGTGGTGCAGCAGCAGCTGGCGCTGGGCGCGCAGGGCGTGACCGTGTCGACGCTGAAGGAGGCGCAGCAATGCCTGGCCGCCGGCATCACCGACATCACCTACGCGGTGGGCATCGCCCCGGCCAAGCTGCCGCAGGTGCTGGCGCTGCGCCGGCAGGGCGCGCAGCTGACCATCCTGACCGACAACCTGGCCAGCGCGGCCGCCGTCGGCGACTTCTGCCGCGCCCAGGGTGAAGCGATCCCGGTGCTGATCGAGATCGACACCGACCAGCACCGCAGCGGCGTGCCGCCTGAATCCGACCTGCTGCTGGACCTGGGACGCGCCTTGCACACCGGCGGCGCCACGCTGGCCGGCGTGCTGACCCATGCCGGCGCCAGCTACCAGTGCAGCACGCCGGCCGCCCTGCAGGCCATGGCCGAGCAGGAGCGTGCCGGCTGCGTGCGCGCCGCCGAGCGCCTGCGTGCTGCGGGCCTGCCCTGCCCGGTGGTGAGCGTGGGCTCCACCCCCACCGCGTTGTCGGCCACCCGGCTCGACGGCGTGACCGAGGTGCGGGCCGGCGTCTATGCCTTCATGGACCTGGTGATGGCCAATGTAGGCGTGTGCAGCGCCGATGACATCGCGCTGAGCGTGCTGGCCACGGTGATCGGCCACCAACCCGACAAAGGCTGGGCCCTGGTCGACGCCGGCTGGATGGCGATGAGCCGCGACCGCGGCACGCAGGCCCAGGCCTGCGACTACGGCTACGGCCAGGTGTGCGACGCCGGCGGCCGGCTGCTGCCCGGCTGGGTGATGACCGGCGCCAACCAGGAACATGGCATCGTCGGCTTCGACCCCGCCAAGCCCGGCGCCGGCGCAGCGCCGGCCGACGTGGTGCAGGCGCTGCCGGTGGGCACGCGCCTGCGCATCCTGCCCAACCATGCCTGCGCCACCGCGGCGCAATTCGCCAGTTACCACGCACTGCAGCCCGACGGCACGCTGGCCGACTGGCCGCGCTGGAACCACTGGTAGCCGCTGCATCCGCACCGCCCCGCGCTGCGTATGCCGGGGCATGACAGCACAACGCACCACCCTGCGCACTGCCACGCGCATCGCCCGCCGCGGCACCAGCCGCCAGCGCCGCTGGCTGGCCCCGCTGCTGCTGGCCCTGGCCTGCAGCGCCCAGGCACATGACACCTGGTTCGCCCCGCTGCCGCCTGGCCCGCAGGGCGAGCTGGTGCTGGCGCTGGGCACCGGCGCGCGCTTTCCGCGCCAGGAGACGCCGCTGGACAAGGACCTGATCCGCGCCAGCGGCTGCCAGGTGCGGGGCACAGCACAGCCTGCCGCCACCACACCGCTGCAATGGGTGTCCTACCGCCCCGACGCCATGCTGCTGCGCAGCGCACAGTCAGCGCAGCCCCACCTGCGGCACAGCTGCTGGCTCGAAGCCCAGCCCCTGTCCATCACCCTGGACGACGCCACCGTGACCGCGTACCTCGACGAAATCCGTGCGCTGCCCGTGGTGCGCGACCGCTGGTCCGCCCTGCTGCGCCGCGGCGTGCGCTGGCAGGAGCGCTATGTGAAGCATGCCCGCATCGAGCTGCCGGCCGCCGCGCCCGCCGCCGCCAGTGCCGGGCTGCCCGGCCAGGCTGGCGGGGCGCCCGGGCTGGACCTGCAGGCCGACATGCCCGCCGGTGCGCTGCGCGCTGGCGACACGCTGCAGGTGCGGCTGCTGCGCAATGGCCAACCGCTGCCCGACCTGCCGCTGGCGCTGCGCAACGACCTGAACCCCTTGACCCTGTGGCACCGCAGCGACGCCGACGGCTGGGTCACTGCCGTGCTGCCACTGGCGGCACGCTGGCTGCTGAGCGGTGTCGACCTGCAGCCATCGGCCACCGACCCCGACGGCTGGGACAGCGGCTTCGTCAGCCTGCACATCGAAACCCTGCCGCGGCGCTGACCGGCACCTGGCGGCGCGCGGCGGCCCGCGCCGGGCCGGCAGCTCGACCGCGGGTTGACGCCTGCACGGCTGGCGCGTGTCGGCCGGCTGGGGCGAGCCCGCCATGGACCTGGCGACCACGCTGCGCTATCTGAAATGGCCGCTGGCCGGCAGCCACGACCACCGCGCGCACGACACCGCCCTGCGCGACGCCCTGTTCGACTGGCTGGCAAGCTGAGCGGTCCGCCGCCTCAATCCACAGGTAGCGGGCTGTCCGTCTCGCTGACCGGCGCCGATGCCGAGTTCAGCCGCAGTGGCGTGCCGGCCCCAGCCGCCCGCTTGTCGGCGATCAGCTGCCCCGCAAACTCGGTGTAGGCGCGCACCGAGGCGATGGCGCTGTCGGGCACGGCGTCGGTCGGCACGGCGGGCGGGGCCACCGGGTCGTCGGCGCCACCACCACCGCAGGCGGTGAGCAGGGCAGCCGCCGCGGCGGCCACCCCCAGGCGGAACAGCTGTCGCATGGCGTGGTTCTCCTGGGCTTGCATCACTTGCTGCCCGGCAGCGGGGTGTTCAGGTACGGAAAGCCCGGCAGCAGCGGCACCACGGCCTGGTCGACCGCGTCGTGCAGCGTGAAGGCGGTGGCACCCAACGGCACCTTGGCCGGGCTGCAATCGGCGCCAAAGCCCAGGGCGTTGGTGGTGCCGTTGGCCACGCACAGGCCGCCCATCACCGCCACCAGCGAGATGTCGACCACGTCGTCCTTGGGACGGCGGCCGTTGGGATAGCCGGCCAGATCGATGGCCGAGCCCAGGTTCTGCGGCCCGCCCACACGCAGGATCTCGCCCACGACACCCAGCCGGTTCTGCTGCGCAAACGGCACCGGCGCAATCGCCGTGTTCAGCCGCAGCATTTCGGACCCCACCACGTTGCGGGGTTGGTTCACACCCGGGATGCCGGTCAGAAAAGTGGTGACCAGGTCATTGCGCGGGAAGTTGGTGGGCGCCGTGTTGGGCAGAGCCAAGGCAATCTCCAGCAGCGCGGGCAAGGTGGGGTTGGTCACATAGTCGATGAACTGCCCGTCACCCTTGGGCGACGAACTGTTGAACCTGTCCTTGTCCTTCAGGCCGATCACCACCTCGTTGACCAGGGGCATGCCCAGGCGCGACACCTGCACCCAGGCACCGCCGGGCTTCTCGGCGGTCTGGTGGCCCGACGGCGGCATCGGGTTGAGCAGGCGCGCCTGGCGCAGGCTGGCGCTGGTCCAGCCGCCGATCACGTCGTCACCGTTGGTCAGGCAGCTCTTGTGCACCTCCAGCGCCAGGGTGGTGATGTTCTCGTCGCCGATGGTGTTGGGCAAGGCGCCGATCAGCGCGGGGTTGGTGATGGTCGACACCGGTGCATTGACCAGGTCGAAGATGGTGCCCAGATTGACGGCGAACGGGTCTTGCCGCTGGCCCACGAACACCTTGGCCGGCATCGCGCAGCCCGGGATGTTGACGCTGTGGACATGTTTGGCGGCATAACCGGCGTAGTCGGGGATGGTCTTCATGCCGATGTTGTCGACCGGCTTGTCGAACACCGAGGCGCCGCCTGCGGTGTTGGTGGCCAGCGCTGCGGTGCCGGTGCGGCGGTCACCGCGCACCACGGTCAGGGTGAAGCGTTCGGCCAGGTTCAGGCTGGCATCGCGCACATTCGCCACCGCACCGGCCTGCACCAGTGGAATGGCCACGTTCTTGCCGCCAATCGGCAGGGTGATGCCGGCACCGCCATTGGCCAGGGTGTTGGTGAAGCGGAACTGGAAGGTCAGGTCTTCCTTCGCGTCGCCGTTGTTGTCGACATGGATCTCGTAGAGCGCATTCGGGTCCATCGCAAAGTAGTTCGGGCCGCCGTAGGCGTCCTGCAGCGGCACGTAGTTGGCGATCAGGGTCACGTAGTCGGCGCGGCCGGCTTCGTAGCTGCGGAACATGTAGAAGTCGGTGCCGTCCACTTTGGGCGCGGTGGTGATGAACGGTGCCTCGCGGTGGCTGGACGCGCCCGCCGGTGCGGCAACGGCCAACAGCAGGGCGGCCATCAGGGCAGACAGGGCAAACGGGGTGTGGGTCACGGGATCTCCTCGGGTGGACGGGTGGCTGGAGCTGGCTGATACGCGCCCTGCGGCGGCGCGGATGCAAACCCGGCCGACGAGCGGCCACTTTGTTGCACCACCCCCCCGCATCCACGGGGGGTGGTGTGCGGATTGGTGGTCTGGCGCATCCGGCGGCCTGCGGGCCGCGTATGCACCGGTTCCAACCGGAGACCCGCCATGTCCTTGCCATCCCTGCTCGCCCGCGCGCTGCGCACCATCACGCTGGCCGTATTGCCGCTGTTCACCCTGGCACCAGCCGCACAGGCCAGCCCGATGCTGCTGTCGTTTTCGGGCAGTGGCAATGTGCTGGTGCCCGATGCCCAGGGCGACGGTGGCTGGACGGGCACCGTGCTGCAAGACCCGGAGCCCGGCTTGGCCACCCCGCAGGAGCTGGTCAGCGTGGTGCTGTTCCATGTCGATCCGCTGACCCAGCTGTTGAGCGGCCAGTTCACCTTCACCCGCGCCAGTGACCTGGGTGCCACGCTGTTCGGCCTGGTGACCGGCGGCCCCACCGGTGGCGACGTGTTCAACCTGGGCGGGCAGTTGGAGCTGGACTACACCATCCAGGGCGGCACGGGCGACTTCGCCGGCGCCAGCGGCTTCGGCCTGTCGTTCCTGAACTTCGACCCCAACGGCATGTTCGACAACTACACCGAGACCGGCCTGCTGGTGCTGGCCGTGCCTGAGCCGGGCGCGCTGCCGCTGGTGGCCTGCGGGCTGCTGGCGCTGTGGGGCGTGCGCCGCAACAGCGCCACGATGTCGGGCAGGGCAGCCTCGGTGGCACGCCGCCCGGCGTCCACCAGCGCGGGCATGGCCGCGGTGTCGAACAGGCCCACCCGGCGGTGCAGCACCGGGGTGATCTGCAGCAGCGCCTGACCAGTGGCGCGCGCCTCGGCCAACCGGGCCTGCATCAGGTTGTTGGTGAGTGAGGACGACACCTGTGCCAGCAGCCGGCTGGGGCCGTCGATGTGCCGCGGCATGGGCGCCGGAAAGCCCAGCGCCAGCACCGCCTGGGCATCGGCGGCCGCGCTCACCGGCAGCGGGTCGGCCAGGCAACCGTCGACCAGGCGCCGGCCATCCACCAGCACCGGCGCAAACATGAAGGGCAGGGCGATGCTGGCGCGCAGGGCCTGCACCAGGCTGCCATGCTGCAGCACCACCCGTTCGCCAGTGGCTGCACAGGTGGTGGCCACCCGCAGCGGCAAGGCCAGGTCGCTGAACTGCAGGCCGCCAAAGGCCTGGGTCAGGCGCTGCATGATCCGGTGGTCGTGCCGCATGGCGAAGTCGGCGTCAAAGCGCCCCCAGCGTGGCCACAGCATCTGCGGCAGGGCCAGCCAGCGGCGCTGGGTGGTGACCTCGGCCGACCACAGCGTGGTGGCGATGCGCACCGCCTCGTCGGCACCGTGGCCGGCGGCGATCAGCGCACCGAACAGGGCGCCGGCGCTGCAGCCCACCACCAGGTCGGGTTGCAGGCCATGGGCCATCAGCACCTGCACCATGCCCAGGGCGGCGATGCTGCGCACCCCGCCGCTGCCCAGGGCGATGGCAAAGCGCGGGTGGCCAGCCACGGGCGCCGGGCACGCCTGGCTGCCGGGTGTACCGCAGCTCATGCCGGCCTCGGGCCGTGCCACAGCAGCGGCGGCCGGCCGGCCAGCGCCCGGCCCAGCCGCCGCAGCAGCGCGGGGCGGGCCGGTGGCGCGGGGCGGGCTTCGCTGGCAGCCAGGCGGTGCTGCACACGCACCAGCCGCTCATCGTGTGGGTCAGGTGCGCTGGCAAAGCCGCAGCGCTGTGCCAGCTGCAGCATGGCCTGGTTGTCGCGCAGCACCTCGCCTTCCAGCCAGTCCAGGCCGGCAGCTGCCGCGGCCTGCTGCAAGGCCCGCAGGGCCCAACCACCGACGCCATGGCGTTGCCAGCGCTCGTCGACCAGCAGGGCGAAGTCGGCGCTGCGGCCGTCGTCGGACACGCAGTAGCGGGCGTCGGCCACCAGCTGCTCCCGGCCGGCGTCGATGGTGCTGACCACCAGGGCCAGGTGGCGCCGGTGGTCGACCCGGGCCATCTGCTGGCACAGCGCCGGGGACGGGTTGACGGCCCCGTGGAAGCGGTTGCGCCGCGCTGCAGCGCTTTGCGCCTGCAGCAGCGCGGCCAGCAGGCCGCCGTCCTGCGGCCGCACCGGCCTCAGCAGCAGGCGTTGCGCGCCACCCAGCCAGCGGGCGTCGGTCAGCGTGGTGGATTCAGGTCCAGGCCCCCGGGCCTGGGCAAGGTCTGACAGCATGGCATTCCCCCGTTGATGGCCGCCTCGATGCGGGCGGCCTGCTCTGATTCATCGTCAAGCGCGGCTTGATCCCGCCAAGGGCCGGGGCGACCCATCCCCTGGCGGGATCAGGCGCAGCTCATGGGGCCGGCGCGTGCGGCAGGCCGCCGGCCATGGCCAGGCAGACAGGCGCCACCGGCCCGGGCCGCGGCGTGCGGCAGTGCGCGGCCAGCCGATCGAACCAGTCGGCAGCCAGGCGGGCGTCGGCCTGCAGCAGCCCCGGAAACAGCCGGGGGCCGTGCCGCAGCGCCAGCCCCCAGGCCTGCATGGCACGTGCATCGCCTTCGCCGGCCGCGCGTGCCAGCAGTTGCAGGCCAGCCGCATCGGCGTGTTGGGCGAAGGCGTCCTGGGCCGCGTCCCAGGTGCCGGCGCAGGCCGGCTGCGCGCAGGCCAGGCCCAGCAGCAGTGCGGCAGCAGCAGCGCAGGCAGGGCTCGGGGTGGTCGGGTGCGGGGTCATCGTGATCTCCTTGTCAGGCCGGCCAGGAAGGGCCTGTGCCAGAGAGATCGTCAAAACGCCGACCAAGCCGCCAGGCCCGCTGCGCCCGGCTCATCTGCGCGGATGACGCCGCCCGCGCGGCGGGGTCAGTTCGGCAGCCGGGCCAGGCCGGCCAGCCGTTGACGGGCGTCGCGGGCGTCGGCGGCGTCGGGGCCCAGGGCGGCGTCCAGCTGCTTCACCGCTTCTTGCCAGGCGGCTCGGGCCGCCGGCGCGTCGCCCGCGGCCAGCGCCACCTGGCCCTGCAGGCGCAAGGCCAGGCCCAGGGGACGTGACTGCTGGAAGCCAGCGAACTTCTGGCGCGCGTCAGCCACGGCCTGGTCGGCCTGCTGGCGGGCGGGCACCAGGTGGCCCTGGGCCAGCGTCACCTCGGCGGCCAGCATCGCCGCAGCCACCTGGCGGCTGGCATTCACCAGGGGCGACTGGCTCTCCGCTATCGCGGCTTCGGCCAGGCCGCGGGCGTCGGCCAACCGGCCCTGCCGCAGGGCGAGCTGCCCCTGCACCAGCAGCATGCGCAGGCGTGTCTCCTGGTTGCCATCGGGCTTGGCGGCCAGCATGCGCTGCACCTGGTCGGCATGCACGGCGCAGCGCGCCAGGTCGCCGGCGTCGCAGTGCGCCTCGGCGGCGGTGATCGCGGCGCGCAACATCACATACGGGCTGGCCTGCACGGCGGGCCGGGCCAGAACGGCGTCAATCAGCGGCACGGCCTCGGCGCCGCGGCCCAGCTGGGTCATGGCCAGCGCGTGGTTGACGGCCTCGGCTGGCTCGCGCTCACGGCCGGCGCCCGGGCCCTGCTGGCGTGCCAGCAGGTCCTGCAGCACCGCATCGGCGCGCTGCACCTGGCCGGCGCGCAGCAGCACATTGGCGAAGTTGTTCAACGCGGGGTTGTAGGCGGTGATGTCCAGTTCACCGCGCTGCTTCAGCGCCTGCAACAGCGTGTCGTACTCGGCCACGGCGCGCGCCATGTCGGCGGTGGAGCTCAGCACCTGGGCACGCTTGATGCGCAGGTCGAACCAGGCGTCGTCCTCGCCCAGCCGCGGCGTGCCCAGGGCCTGCAGTGCGGCGTCGATGTCGGCCAGGGCCGCCGCGTAGCGGCCCTGCGCGTCGGCGATGCTGGCGCGGTTGGTCAGGCATTCGATCATCACCGCCCGCCGCTCGGTGGGCTGGGCCAGCGCCACCGCCACGCCGGCATCCACCTGGCGCTGGGCCTTCTGGAAATCGCCCTGGTAGGCCGACACGATGGCCAGAATGCAGTCGGCCTGCGCGGTCTGCGCCACATCGCCGGCCGCCACCGATGCCACGCGCGCGGCCTGCAGCATGGATTCGGTGCGTGCCCAGTCACCGCCCTCGGCCCACATCACGCCCAGTGCGCGCAGCAGGTGGGCCTTCACCCGGGGCTGGTTGGCGAACTGGTGCTCGGCGATGGTCTGGCCGCGGGCCAGCACATCGGCCACCAACACCGGCTTGTCGGAGACCGGCCCCAGTGCCACGGCCACCAGGCGGCCCATGGCGCTGGTGAGGTCGGCCTCATCCTGGGCCAGGCGCGCCTGCCGCTCGGCAGCGGCGCGCTGTTGCTCGGCCAGCAGGCGCTGCTGCTGCGCCTGCCGGGCCTGCCACACCGTGCCCGCCACACCGGCCATGATGGCCAGGCCCACCAGTGCCCCCGCGGCCACCGCGCCGCGGTGCCGGCGCACGAACTTGCGCGCCCGGTAGGCCAGCGCGTCGGGTTGGGCCAGCACCGGCTCATGGGCCTGGTGGCGGCGCAGGTCTTCGGCCAGGGCGGCCACCGTGGCATAGCGCTCGGACGGGCGCTTCTGCAACGCGCGCAGCACGATGGTGTCCAGGTCGCCCTGCAGCGCGCGGGCCAGGCGCTGGGGCGTGCTGTCGCGCAGCGCCGCGGCATCGCCATCGGCCGCTGCACCCAGCGGGGGCGGCGCCGGCGCATTCGGCACCGGCACCAGCATGCAGCGCGACGGCCGCAGCGGCTCGACGGCCAGCGTGGCGCGCATCACCTCGGCCGCGCCGGCGCCGGGCGGCGCCGTGGGGTGGCGGCCGGTGAGCAGCTGGTACAGCAGCACGCCCAGCGCGTACACGTCGGTGGCGGTGGTCACGCCTTCGCCCTGCAACTGCTCGGGCGCGGCGTAGTCGGGCGTCAGGGCGCGGCCACCCTCGCGGGTGAGGGCCGTGGCGTCGGCCGTGTCGGCCTCGTCGGCCAGCAGCTTGGCGATGCCGAAATCCAGCAGCTTGGCCTGGCCGTCGTCGGTGACCAGGATGTTGCCGGGCTTCAGGTCGCGGTGGATCACGCCGTGGGTGTGGGCATGGGCCACCGCATCGAGCACGTCGCCGAACAGCGCAAGCCGTGCGGCCAGGCCCAGGCGGCGCTGGTCGCAATGGCGGTCGATGCGCTGGCCTGGCACCAGCTCCAGCACCAGGTAGGGCTGGCCGCCGGGGGTGAGGCCGGCATCGAGCAGGCGGGCGATGTGCGGGTGGGTGAGCCGCGCCAGGATCTGGCCTTCGCGCCGGAAGCGCTCGGCACCCGCCCGGCCCACCAGCGACAGGTGCAGCAGCTTGATGGCCACCGCGCCGTCGAAGCGGCCGTCCTCGCGCCGTGCGCGCCACACGCTGCCGCCGCCACCCTGCCCCAGCGGCGCCTCCAGCACATAGGCGCCCAGGCGCTGGCCAGCCAGGCCAGGTTCGGCGTCGTGCACGCCGCCATCGCCGCCCTCGGTGTGGGCAAGCGGGCGCACCGCGCCGGTGAGAAAGCCGCCGGACTGCGCCAGGCTGCCGTCGGCCAGCAGGCGCGCCAGCTCGTCGGCGAGGTCGGGGTGCGCTTGCTGCAGCTGGGCCAGACGGGCCGGCCGCTCGGCGGGCGGCAGGTCGAGCAGCTGGTCGACCAGCGGGCTCAGGCGCAGCCAGCGCGCGGCGTCGGGTAGGCTCATCGGACCATTCTGCAGTGTGGCGGCGGGCACCAGCCGACGGGGCGCACCACGGCTACGCAGCCGTGGGGACTGCCTGGCGCCGCACGCGCCACAGCAGCAGGCCGGCGCCAGCCAGCCACAAGGCGCCGGTGGCCGGCTCGGGCACACCGCTGACGGCCAGGGTGCCGCCGGCGTACAGATCGGCCGTGTCCCAGGCCAGGCCGGTGGCCAGCGTCGGCAGGCTCAGCGTGGCGAACCGGCCGTCAGGCGCCTGGGCGTAGTGAAACAGCTGGAAGCGCTGGCCGGCCTGCGGCGCGAACCCATCCTGCACGCTGAGCGACAGGTTGGCGCCGGCGTCGAACAGCACGCTGCCCCCGAACTGCAGCTGGTCGAAGCCGCTGCCGGTCAGGTCCATCGCCAGCAGGCCGTTGAACTCGGCACTGCCCAGGTCCACGATGGCAGCCGTGGTGGTGCCACCGGGGTTGTAGGCCGCCTCGAACCGGTGGTACGCCCCGTCGCCCTGGGTGGTGAAACTGCCGGCGCCGCTCACGTCACCGAAATAGACGATGTGGGCACCGGCGGCCGCGCGCACCTCGTTGTGGTTGGCCAGGCGGCCCCAGAACGTCACCTCCGACCCACCCGACGCGATGATGCGGCCGTTGCTGCTGCCGGGCGAGTTGGCCACATCGCCGAAGATGCTGGCACCGCCGAAGCCGATCTGCACCGTGCCGGCATTGCGCAGGCCGGTCACGCGCAGGGTGGCATCGTCCAGGCGGATGAAGCTGCCGGCCTGGGCCGTGTAGAGGCCGTCGATGCGCAGCTCGCCACCGCGGCGCACCTCCAGCACCGAGCCGTCGCCGCCGCTGTGGGCCGTGCCCGCGATCGTCAGCACCTCGCCCGCGCCCACACGCACGCCCGGGCTGCTGCCGCGGTTGACCAGGTTGGCGTTGATGCGCCCGTCGCCCGCGATCAGGCCCTGGTTGTCGAGCGTGCCTTCCACCGTGATGTGCAGCGGCGTGGCCGCCGTGCCCTGCAGCGTGCCGCGGTTGACCAGGCCGCCCGCGATCACGCCGTCGCCCATCAGGATGCCGCTGCGCTCGATGCGGGTGGTGGCCGCCGTGCCCACCAGCCGCGCGCCCTGGGCCAGCTGCAGCGTGGCCTGGCTGGCGCCCTGGGTGGCGGCGCCCACCACCAGGCTCTTCATCTCGGCGCCCTGGCTGGCCACCACGGTGACGGCGGCGGCGGGGGCGACCAGCACATCGAGATGGCGGTTGGGGGCAAAGCCCAGGCCGCTGTCCCAGCGGCGGGCGTCTTCAAAGCTGCCGCCGGTGGTGCCAGCCCAGGCCAGGGTGCCGGTGGGGGTGAGCAGGCAGCCGTGGTCGAGGTCACGGCAGGCGCCTGCGATCTGCCCGCTGGCGTTGATGGCCACCACATCCACCAGCGCAACGTCGGCGCTGGCGTTGATCAGGGGTTGCAGGTCCACCGGGCTGGCACCCGGCGCGGCGGCCAGTTGTCGCTGCGAGACACCGCTGGCGCCACTGACGCCGGTGCCCACGATCTGGCCCAGGTCGTTGATGCCATCGGGCAGGAACTTGTCGAAACCCGGCGCGGCCCGGGCCGCCCGCAGGCCGCCGACACGGTCGTACACGAAGCCGGCCAAGGTGCCGCCTGGCAAGTCCGACACACCCACCACCGTGCCTGCGGCGTTGAGCCCGGTAGGGCTGGAGCTCGCACCGCCCAGGGTGCCCAGGTCGTGCGTGCTGCCATCGCTGTAGAGCGCGGCATGCTGGTTGAACCCTTCACCCACGGCACCAGCCACCTGGCCCGCCTGGTTGATGGCGACGGGATAGGCCATCAGCGGGATGGCGGCGGTCTGGCCGTCTGCGTGGATCCAGCTGCGGGTGCTGGTGCCGAAGCTGTAGCCCGCCACCATGCGCCCTGCGGGGTCGATGGCCTGGGCGGACGATTGCGTGGGGCCACCTGCCGGCAAGCCGGCGATGGGGGCGAAACCGGCGCCGAGGAAGACCGCCTGGTAGCGGCCGTCGACGACACCGATGCCCACGACCACGCCGTTGGCACTGATGCCGGTGGGGCGCGCCGACAGCAGCCCGGGAATGGGCAGCGCGCTGAGCACGCCGGCGTCGAAGCTGAACGGCCGCGCACTGCCAAGTGGCATGCGCTGCTCGCCCACCACAACGCCACTGTCATTGAGCCCGGTGACAGACTGCAGCATGCCGGGCGCGGCGGGCAGCATCTGCAGGTCGTAGCGCACACCGCCTGCACGGGCCGGGGGGATGCCCGCCAGGGCGGCGGCCAGCATGGCGACTGCCAGCCTGGTGACAGCGGGTTTGACACACAAACGCGGGACAACGGTGGGTGGCATGGCAAGGACCGGTTGGCGCCGCGCAAGCCGGCGGCATCCGGTTCATCGCAAAGCCCCAGCCAAACCCGCCACATCGGGCGCGGAGTCGGCACGTCCGTCCCTCATCGAGGGGAGCCAGGCCCGCGCCGGACAACCATCAGCCCGGCTGCATGGCTCTGAACAGCAGCAACCGTGCCTTCTCCCATTGCCGCTGCACGGTGCGCTCGGAGCTGCCGGTGAGGGTGGCGATCTCGGCCATCGAGAAGCCGCAAAAGAACTTCAGGTCCACCACCTGGGCCAGCGCGGGCTCCAGCTGGGCCAGCTCGTCCAGCGCATCGCCGATGCCGCTGAGCAGTTCGGGCTGGGGGCAGGATTCGGCCACCTCGGTGTCGAGCGAGGTGATGTGCAGCCCGCCGCCGCGCTTCTGCGCCTGGCGTTCACGCACCCGGTCGATCACCAGGCCACGCATGGCGCGCGCGGCATAGGCCATGAAGTGGCCCGCCGTGGGAAAGGCCAGTGCGTCGCGCCGCGAGATGTCCAGGTAAGCCTCGTGCAGCAGCGTGGTGGCGCCCAGCGTGGCGTGCGGGCCCAGGCGGTTGGCCTCGCGCCGTGCCAGGCGGTGCAGCTGCTGGTACAGCTGCGTGAAGAGCAGATCGGTGGCGCCCGCGTCCCCACGCTCGGCGCGGGCCACCAGCTGGTGCAGGTCGGCAGGTTCATCTTCGGCCATCGGGCCATTCTGCACCGCGGGCTGCGGGCCTTCGTCGGATCGGACGATGGGCGCGCCGCGGGGCGCTGCTTACGATGGTTGGCTGACCGACCATCCAGCCGCCCCCAAGGAGAGCCCGCCCATGACCACGCCCGCCGTGCTGATCGAACGCCTGCCCGACCATGTCGCCCTGGTCACCATCAACCGGCCCGAGGCGCGCAACGCCGTCAACGGCGACGTGGCCGCCGGGCTCGACGCCGCCATCACCCAGACCGAGGCCGATGTCGACTGCTGGGTGGTGATCCTCACCGGCGTGGGCAACGACGCCTTCAGCGCCGGCGCCGACCTGAAGGCGGTGTCCAGCGGCCACGGCCACCTGCTGCGCACCGAGCGCGGCGGGTTTGCAGGTTTCGTGACCGCGCCGCGCACCAAGCCCTGGATCGCCGCCGTCAACGGCCCGGCCCTGGCCGGCGGCTGCGAGCTGGCCCTGGCCTGCGACCTGCGCGTGGCGGTGCCCGAATCCCGCTTCGGGCTGCCCGAGGTCAAGCGCGGTCTGATCGCGTCGGCTGGCGGCCTGTACCGCCTGCCTCGGGCGCTGCCCCAGGCCGTGGCGCTGGAGATGATCCTGACCGGCGACCCGATCCCGGCCGAGCGCGCCCATGCGCTGGGCATGGTCAACGCACTGGCTCCGCGCGACGGCCTGATTGCCGCCGCCCAGGCACTGGCCGCGCGCATCACCGTCAATGCGCCGGTGTCGGTGCGCCACAGCCTCAGCGTGGCGCGCCAGGCGCCTGACCTGAGCGACGCCGAGCTGATGGCCGTCTCGCAGAAGGCGCAAGCCGCCAACATGACCAGCGAAGACTTCAAGGAAGGCCCGCGCGCCTTCATCGAAAAGCGCGCCCCGCGCTGGACAGGGAAATGAGCTGGCAAGACCGCCAGCCGGTGCTGGTCGGCGTCGGCCAGGTCACCCAGCGCGAGACCGACCCGCGCGCGGCCATGGGCCCGCTGGATCTGATGGCTGCCGCCGCCAAGGCCGCGGCCGCCGACAGCGGGGTGGGCACTGCCTTGCTGCAGGCGCTGGACCAGCTGACGGTCGTCCGCCTGTTCGCCGACACCAGCCCGCGCTTCGTCAGCCCCTTCGGCAAGCAGACCAACCCGCCGCTCAGCGTGGCCCGGCGCATCGGCGCGGCCGCCGTGCGCCAGCATGTCTACACCTGGCCCGGCGGCAACATGCCGCAGTACTGCCTGAACCGGCTGGGCGAGGCCATCACCCGCGGCGAGGTGGATGCCGCGCTGGTGGTCGGCGCCGAGGCACTGGCCACGCAGAAGGCCGCACAGCGCCAGGGCGTGGCACTCGACTGGGCTGACGACCCGGGCGGTAGCCATGCCACCTGGGGCGTGCAGCGCCGCGGCTGGTCGGATCTGGAAGACCGCCATGGCGCACGCGCGGCGATCACCATGTACCCGATGTTCGAGCACGCCATCCGCGGCCGGCTGGGCCGCAGCGTGACCGATCACCAGGCCGCGATGGGCTCGCTGCTGGCGCGCTTTGCGGCGGTGGCGGCGGCCAACCCGCTGGCCGACCGGCGCAGCGGCTACAGCGCCGAGGCCATCGCCACCCCGGCACCCGACAACAAGTTCATCGCCCACCCCTACACCCGGCTGATGAGCGCCAACGCCTTCATCGACCAGGGCGCGGCCTTCATCGTCACCAGCGTGGCCAAGGCCAAGGCGCTGGGCATCGCGCCCGACCGCTGGGTCTACCTGCACGGCTGCGCCGACGGCCACGACCACTGGCATGTCACCGAGCGGCGCGACCTGCATTCGTCACCGGCCATGCAGCGTGTCTTCGCCCAGGCCTTCGACATGGCCGGATGCACGCTGGCCGACATCGGCGTGCTCGACATCTACAGCTGCTTTGCCAGCGCGGTGGAAGTGGCCTGCGAGGCGCTGGGCCTGGCACAGGACGACCCACGCGGCCTCACCGTCACCGGCGGGCTGCCGTACTTCGGCGGGCCGGGCAACAACTACGTGACCCACAGCATCGCCGAGATGGTGCAGCGCGTGCGCGCCCAGCCGGGCATCAAGGGCCTGGTGACGGCCAACGGCAACTACCTGACCAAGCATTCGGCGGGCATCTACAGCACCGAGCCGCCGGCGCGCCCCTTCGCCCCGGCCGACCCCGCGCTGCTGCAGGCCGAGCTGGACGCCATCCCCCACCCGCCGCTGGTGGACCTGGCCGAAGGCCACGCCACGGTCGAGAGCTACACCGTCAGCCATGACGGCAAGGGCCCGGTGAATGCGGTGGTGATCGGCCGGCTGGACGACGGCAGCCGCTTCATCGCCAACACCCCGCCCGATGCGGCGCTGTGGCAGGCGATGCAGACCGAAGACTTCCTGGGCCGGCGCGGGCGGGTGCAGCACGACGGGCAGGTGAACCGCTTCGTGCCGGGCTGAGCCTGCAGCGTGCCTGCTGACGCGGGCGGCCAACCCCTGCAGGCGCGGGATGGCCGGGCCAGCCCGGCGGTGGCATCGTCCGAGGCCCGCATCCGCACCAGGAACCCCCATGCGCTCGATCGCCGTCGCCTGCATCGCCCTCGTCGCCTTGTCTGCCCACGCCGAGACCCTCGATTTCTCGGGCGACATCTGTTCAGCCGCGGCCGAGGGCACGGGCGCCTTCAAATCGTGCGGCAACTTCGACCGAATCAACCAGGCCTACGGAGATTCCGCCACGGTCGAACTGACCTACCAGTCCAGCCCCGACGCCACCACGTCGATGTTCTTCTGGTCGACCGGCTACAGCGACCTGTCCAGCGTGGCGTACGGCGACACCAATGCCACGCCCACCATCCTGCTCATGCCGAAGGCCGGGCACATGGTGACGCTGGCCAGCTTTGATCTCGGAAGCTGGAACAACCAGGATCGCGGTTCGCAGGTGACGGTGGTCGATCTGGCCAACGACACCGTGGTGTTCAGCTCCGGGGCCATCACCGTGCCCAGCGCCACGGCCAGCAACTTCAGCGTGCATGCCAGTTCCAGTGCCGGCTTCTCCATTGCCTTCGGCCCCGACGGCTACAACGTGGGCATCGACAACATCCAGTTCAGCACCAGCCCCGTGCCCGAACCCGGCACCACCGCGCTGTGGCTGGCCGGCCTGGCCACCGCCGCCGTGGCCGCACGGCGCCGCCGCAGCGCCTGACTGTCACCTGCCATACGCCGCCGGTCATGTCGCCGGGGCTATGCTGGGTCTCCCCCCGAAGAGGAGACCCCGATGAAACTGCGCGAGATCGCGAGCGGCCTGCAATTCCCCGAAGGCCCGGTGGCCATGGCCGATGGGTCGGTGCTGCTGGTCGAAATCGCCCGCGGCACGCTGAGCCGGGTGACGCCCGACGGCCGCATCCAGGTGGTGGCCGATCTGGGCGGCGGCCCCAACGGCGCGGCCATCGGGCCCGACGGTGCGGTCTACGTCTGCAACAACGGCGGCTTCCGCTGGCACACCGAGGCCGACGGCTGCCTGCGCCCGGTGGCCCAGGCCGACGACTATTCCGGCGGCCGCATCGAGCGCGTGAACCTCTCCACCGGCAAGGCCGAACGGGTCTACGACAGCGTGGACGGGCGCGGCCTGCGCGGGCCCAACGACATCGTCTTCGACACCCATGGCGGCTTCTACTTCACCGACCTGGGCAAGGGGCGCGAAGCCGACATGGACATGGGCGCGGTGCACTACGGCCATGCCGACGGCCGCGCGGCCCAGGTGGTGGCGCGGCCGCTGCTCACGCCCAACGGCGTGGGCCTGTCGCCCGACGGCCGGACCCTGTACTACGCCGAGACCGCCGGCGCCCGGCTCTGGGCCTACGACATCACCGCCCCGGGCGTGGTGCAGAAGCACGCCTGGCCGTCGCCCAACGGCGGGCGCATGCTGGCCGCGTCACCCGGCGGGCACCTGCAGCGCTTCGATTCGCTGGCGGTCGATGTGCTGGGCAATATCTGCGTGGCCACGCTGATGCACGGCGGCATCAGCATCATCTCGCCCGACGGCAGCCTGGTCAGCCATGTGCCGCTGCCCGACCGCATGACCACCAACCTGTGCTTCGGCGGGCCGGCACTGCGGACGGTGTATGTCACCTTGTCGGGCACCGGCAAGCTGATCGCCATCGACGACTGGCCGATCCCCGGCCTGGCTCTGAACTACAACGCCTGACATGGCCACCGCAGCAGACCCCGGTGCACCGTCCGTCGGTGCCGTGCGCAGCAACGCCCAGCTGAACCAGCCCGCGCTGGAGGCCTGGTTCCGCACCCATGTCGACAACCCGGCCGAGCCGCTGCAACTGCAGCAGTTCCAGCGCGGCGCGTCCAACCCCACCTACCTGCTGACGGCCGGCACCCGGCGCTGGGTGCTGCGCAAGAAGCCGCCGGGCACGCTGCTGGCCAGCGCCCACCAGGTGGACCGCGAGTTCCGCGTGATGCAGGCGCTGGGCAGCATCGGCTTTCCGGTGCCGCGGGTGCGGGCCTATTGCGACGATGCAGCGGTCATCGGCACGGCCTTCTACTTGATGGACTTCCTGGAGGGCCGCATCTTCCGCGACGCCCGCCTGCCCGGCATGGCGCCAGCCGAGCGCGCCGCCATCTACGACGACCTGAACGCCACGCTGGCGCGGTTGCACCAGGTCGATGTCGCCGCCATCGGTCTGGCCGACTACGGCCGGCCCGGCAACTACTTCCAGCGCCAGATCGACCGCTGGATCAGGCAGTACCGCGGCGCCGAGACCGAGAACATTCCGGCGATGGAGCGGCTGATGGCCGAACTGCCCGGCCGCATCCCGCCCGGTGACGAGGTCGCCATCGCCCATGGCGACTACCGGCTGGAGAACGTGATGTTCCATCCCACCGAACCGCGGGTGATCGCGGTGCTCGACTGGGAGCTGTCGACGCTGGGCCACCCGCTGGCCGACATCGCCTACGGCTGCATCCTCTACCACTCCGACAGCGAGAGCTGGGGCACGCTCAACGGGCTGGACTTCCGCGCCGCCGGCATCCCCGACGAGGACGCGTACGTGGCGGCCTATTGCCGGCGCACCGGGCGCGCGGCCATCCCGGGCTTCAACGTCTACCTGGCGTTCTCGATGTTCCGGCTGGCGTCCATCGGCCAGGGCGTGTTCAAGCGCAACCTGACGGGCATCGGCAACGCGCCGGCCTCGCGCGACAACAGCCACACCCACCACCTGGCCAACACGGCCTGCGCCATCCTCGACCGCTGAGGCTCGATCCTCAGGCCGGCAGCATGCCGGCCTGGCGCATCAGGTCGGCCAGGAAGCTGTCTTCCAGCGCATACACGCCGCGGGCGGCCTTCCACACCAGGGCCTTGTCCTGCAGTGCCACCAAGGCCTGCTGCACGTTGTTGGTCTCGGGCTCGACCGTGGCGCCGGGGGCGATGGTGGCCAGGGTCTGCCGGTAGCGGGCCATCGTCTGCGCCTCGAAGGGCGCGTAGTCGGCGCCGGCGGCGGCCAGTACCCGCAGCACGGCCGACTGCAGCGGCGTGAGGCTGTGCACCACGCGCAGGGCCTCGGCATTGCTGGCCTGCACCTGGGCCTGGACAAGCTGGTGCAGCCGCTGGGCAAACTGGCCCGGCCGGGCGTCCAGGTCGAACAGCAGCGCATCGACCGCACCGCCCAGGATCTCGGGCCGGTGGGCCGCCTCGGTGAACCACTGGTGCACCTGCACGGCGTCCAGCTCGGGCCCGAAGGGCAGCTGGCCGATGAACCAGGCGATGTAGTCGGGCCCCAGCGGCGGAAAGTTGACCAGCGGCGCGCCGAAGAAGGCCTGGTCCTTGCTGTTGCGCAGCATGGCCAGCTTGTCGCGGTTGGACCCGGTGGCCACCACCCGCAGGCCGTGGTGGGCGCTGGAATTGAGCTCGTCGCGCGCGGCCTTCAGCGCAAACAGCGCATCGGCGCCGGCGTCGCTGGTGATGGCGTGCTGGGCTTCGTCGACGATCAGCACCGTCATCGCCCGGGCTTCGTCGGACAGCGCCGCCAGCGCCGTGCTGAGGCTGACGCCCTGGCCCAGCCCCACGCGGTCGAGCCCGAACGCCAGGCCGCCCACGGTGACACGGTCGAGCCCGCTGCTGCGCGCCAGCCGGGCCACCACGCCCGCCCGCTGGGCCAGCGCGGCGCGGATGGCGGCCACGATGACAGTGCCGGGGTCGGCCGTCCGGTCGGCCCACAGGTCGGCATAGATGACGGTGGCGCCGCGCCGCTCCAGCGCGGGCCGCAGGTCTTCACGCAGGAAGGTGCTCTTGCCGGTGCGGCGCGGCGCTGCCAGGAACAGGCCTGAGCCGGACGCTGAGGTGGACGGCGCCGCCAGCAGGCGGGCGGCCAGGTCGTCAGCCAATGCCACGCGGTGGAAGATGCTCACGCAGGCCGCCTGGAAAGTTGGATTACAGCGAATTATAGTTTTCTATAGACCTTGATCGCTGCCTTCCTTCCCCGCTGCGGTCTCTGCTGGTCTCCGAGCATCGGGCGCCGGGCCCGTGCGGCGCCGTACCCCTTTGGTGAGAGCACTGCCGGGCGCGCGGCCGCGCCACGGCAACGCCAGCATGCCCCCCA
>Ga0209717_1001590_pt1 | contig 23862 bp, 31 predicted proteins | sample AD_UKC048_MetaG_FD_184418 | JGI IMG/M metagenome (GOLD analysis project Ga0209717, IMG submission 184418) | Active sludge microbial communities of municipal wastewater-treating anaerobic digesters from USA - AD_UKC048_MetaG (SPAdes) (version 2) | ecosystem: Engineered > Bioreactor > Anaerobic >... | reverse complement strand
AAAAGCTAAAGGCTATGGTGAAAGTGTTCCCGTGAACAAATGCGTCAATGGCGTGGAGTGTACCGAAGAAGAATTCCAGATGAACCGAAGAACCGAGTTCAAAGTTACCAGCATCGGGAAAAAATAAAGGGAGCTGTCAACCCTATAACTGCAAAAACTTATCAGATAGTATCATTTCACCCGCTCATAAAACCCCTCCAAAAAAGCGTGGGGGCTATTGGTGCTATCCGGCTCCAGCAGAAGGACATCACCGTCAAAGTCGGGTGTGAAACTATCCATGGTATTATCATTATACGTCCTGATAAACAGATGAACATCTTTAAATGTTCTTTTTCCAGGTGTTTCAAACGTATACCACCCGTCAGCATTATAATTCAGAGAGGTAATTCTCAATTTACCGTTTTTTGCAAAATCAAGTGTTATCGGTTCATTATCCTTTGATATAGTCCATGTACCCACAATACGCCTTCCAACGACCTCACATTTGCGGCAGGATATAAAACTAAGAATTACAATGAATAATAGCAACAAAATCAATAATTTCCTCATAATGAAGTGTTTATTTTCAACTCCACGAAAATACAAAATTTGTTCTTACAATATAGAATAATTTCTCGTATAAATTTTCAGGTATTCAGATTTTGCCAATGAATGTGATTTGTAATTTATTCATGGTAAGGGATTATATATTTAACTTTCACAAGCTCAGTTTACTCAGCTTGCCATTGGTTTGTGTAATTTATTGATCTCACAATTTTTTGGTTATCAGGGATTAACATTTACACTACCGATTCCGTGTCAATAGGGTAAAGATCATGGTCGAAAACCCGGAGATCAACATTGAATCTGACTCATATACCGATTCCATGGGAAAAGACACATACAAACAGAATCTCTCACAAAAACGTGCTGAATCAGCTGTCAACTATATCATTTCCAAAGTAGTGGATGCGTCACGGATAAATGCTAAAGGCTAGGGACAAAGCGTTCCCGTGAACAAATGCGTCAATAGCGTGGAGTGTACCGAAGAAGAATTCCAGATGAACCGGAGAACTGATTTCAAAGTTACCAGTATCGTGAAAAATAAAGGGTTTAAGCTGTCTATCGGTGAGCATGTATGGTTTCAACACCCTATTCCATAATGCAGACACTATATGAATATCGTTTTTTATGCGTATAGCCCATATTCAGCCGGTCTGGTGCCTGGCATCATGAGATCTCACGGAGTGTTATCAGAATGGTTGATTTTTCCCATTCGAATAAAATCAATATTCCGTTTCAAGGTGGAAAAGCTGATCTTCTTCATTGCGGAATGTTCTGTAATTTCAATAAATCTCTCTTCGCTGAGGTTTTCCCATTCGGCAGCTGACATTTTTTTCAATGATCCGGAAATCTGAAAATATTTATCATCATTGGGTTTCAGACCTTTATTCCACGGGCAGGCTTCCTGGCAGATATCACAACCGTATATAAAGGCGCCAAACTGACTTCTCCGTTCAGCAGGCAAAGGATTTTTCTGGTCCATAGTCATACCGGTTATGCACTTATGAATATCCAGTTCGTGCGGACCGACCAGTGCGCCTGTAGGGCAAGCCTCCACACACAGATTGCAATTTCCGCACTGCTCTTCAACAGGTACATCATATTGCAGTTCTGCATCGGTGATAATAAGTCCGATAAAATGAAAAGACCCGGATTTTTTATTGACCAGAAGGGAATTTTTGCCTATCCATCCCAGCCCGGCGCGCTGCGCCCAGGCTTTTTCAAAAACCGCGGCAGTATCCACAAAAACACGTGTGTTATGGCTTTCCGTCACCTGCCTGATAAATACAGCCACACTTTCCAACCGTTCTTTTATGACCATATGATAATCCCTGCCAAAAGCATATCTTGAAATCCTGTAACATTGTTTTTGCGAAAGGGTGTCGGGCAAATAATAATTGTACAAGGCTGCGATAACGGTTTTTGCACCCGGGACAACAAGCTCCGGGTTGCCCCTTGACTCTGCGGTTCGTTCCAGGTAGTCTCTTCCTGCATGGAATCCTTTGGCGAGCCATTGTTTGAGAAAATCATATTCCCGTTGAAGTTTTTCTGCCCTGGCAAATCCGCAGTCCGAAGCCCCCGTATCCAGGATTTTTTTCTTTATTTCCAAAGAAAGTTCAGGGGATTTCATTGGGTGGCTTACTGAAAAAGTGTCTGCTGAGCCGCAGGATTGATCCGGCCAAGATGTTTGTATGCTTTTTCGGTGGCTTCACGTCCGCGCGGGGTGCGCATGAGGTATCCTTCCATGATCAGAAAAGGTTCATAAACTTCCTCTATGGTTCCGGCATCTTCGCTCACTGCCGTTGCGATTGTTGTTAACCCCACGGGGCCGCCCTTGAATTTATCAATGATGGTGGTCAGTATCTTGATATCCATCTCGTCGAGGCCGTTTTTATCAACATTTAAAGCGGTAAGCGCAATATTGGTGATGTTCAGGTCAATGGTGCCTGAACCTTTTATTTGTGCAAAGTCACGTATGCGCCGCAGCAGGAGGTTGGCAATACGCGGAGTCCCCCGGCTCCGGCGTGCAATTTCGAAAGCTGCGTTATGCTCTATGTCCACATTAATAATACGTGCCGAACGTTCGATGATCGTCTTTAATACATCGGCGTCATAGTATGACAAGCGTGTATTGATCCCGAAACGCGACCGCAACGGGGCCGTGAGCAATCCCGACCGGGTAGTGGCGCCTATCAGTGTGAACGGATTGAGTGAAATCTGAACGCTGCGTGCATTGGGCCCGCTCTCGATCATGATGTCTATCTTATAATCTTCCATTGCAGAATACAGGTATTCTTCAATGATGGGCGACAGACGGTGAATCTCATCGATGAAAAGCACGTCGTTGGGTTCAAGGTTGGTAAGCAAACCCGCCAGGTCGCCCGGTTTGTCAAGAACCGGACCAGAGGTAACCTTTATCCCTACGCCGAGTTCATTGGCGATGATATAACTCAGGGTTGTTTTACCCAGACCCGGAGGCCCGTGCAACAATACATGATCCAGCGATTCGCCCCGCAGTTTTGCGGCTTCAACAAAAATCTTAAGATTCTCAACGACCTGACCCTGGCCGGCAAAAGAGGAGAATGTTGATGGACGAAGAAATTTCTCAAATTCAAGTTCGCTGGAAGAAAGATGGTCTTTACCGGGATCAAGTATACCTTGGGTCATTGTCGTTCTTTTGTTTAAACAAAATTAATAAAATCCCTGATATAAATACCTATCAGGAATTAAAGGAAAAATCTTTTTTATGATTCCGGTATTATAAAATGTACGTCTATAAAAAAATCCTGACATGATCATTCTATTGATATTTAAGCCCTACGAACTATGGATAATAAGATTTTTATATGAATCAAAATACTATGTTTTAAGGAGAGAGTCCGCGCTGGCACCTCAAAAAAAAAAAATTGCCATTAAAATTTGACAAACCCGCAATCAACAGTATTTTATATCAGTCCAAAAAAAATAATTTTATTTCCTGAAAGATATTTGTTGTATCTGATTTTTTATTTAATTTAGCAGAATAAAACAATAAAACTACGTTATATGAAACAAATTGTTGTAGCTATTGACTTTTCAAAACATTCCATACATGCACTGGAAATGGCAATTACCATTGCCAATGCCGTTGACGCCCATATTATGATGGTGTGGGTTGACAAACCCGATAGCGACGATTCAATTTTTAACAATGCCGACCACGAGCATCGCCAGGAAGCCAAAGAACGGCTTGAAGAATTGATTGAAAAGTATTCTCCCCACCTGAAAAAATGCAAGCTGTCCTATAAACTGCGAAAAGGAAAAATCTACAAAGAAATTGCCAATCAGGCCAAATATAATGACGCCTATCTTATCATTGCCGGATCTCATGGTGTTTCGGGATTTGAGGCTTTCTGGATCGGAAGTAACGCCACCAAAATAGTGACGTATTCTCCCTGCCCTGTTATCACACTCCGGGAGTCGTTTCCCCTGAAAAAGAACATTCAGAAAATTGTTTTACCCATAGATAATTCTACATCTACACGTCAAAAAGTGCCTTTTGCGATGGAGTTTGCCAAATGTTTCAACTCCGAGATCCATGTACTTGAGTTACAGTCGTCATCCTTGAAAGCCGTGCGTAATAAGGTGACCAGTTATGCCAACCAGGTATCGTCGTTCCTGGATGAGAACAATGTAAAACATGAGGTAAAAACAATAGATGCAGAAAATATCACTACGGCCACGATCAAATATGCTGAAGAAATCAAGGCAGACCTTATCATCATCATGACAGAACAGGAGCTTGAAATATCCAATATCTGGCTGGGGCCTTACGCCCAGCAAATGGTGAACAACTCTCCCATTCCCGTCATGAGTGTACACCCCAAAGAATTGGATTATCTGTCAAAATAATAATGAAAACCCTTTTATGAAACTGTATTTTATCAGAATACTTATTCTGGTTTTTGTTTTATTTGTTTCAAAAATCTCCTACGCACAAAACGGCACATCGCGCCAGAATGTCACCATTATTGAGGATCCGAGGATAGTGTCGCTGGTGGAAAAGCATATTTATCTCAACGAAAAACAAAAAATCACCGGATGGCGTGTACAGATATTCTTCGAATCGGGTAACAACTCCAAAAGCCGGGCATACAACAAAAAAGGGCTTTTCATGACCATGTATCCCGAAACCGGTGTTTACCTGGTATTTCAGTCTCCCTATTACAAGGTGCGTGTCGGCGATTTCCGCAGCCGTATGGATGCCGAGGGGTTTAAACAGAAAATACTGGGAGATTTCCCGGATGCTTTTGTTGTGAAAGATGAAATAAATTTTCCGGATTATTAGAAACTGTTTTGATTTTATCTTTTCATATCTTTAAGCGTCTTTTTTGCTGCAACTTCGTTAGGTTTTTGGACATAGGATAAACTATGTCTGCAAAATCTGCCTCGTTTCGCTAAAAAATCCATCATAAATCTTTTGTAACATAAAATCAAAACAGTTTCTTAATTCCGGTTATGAAATCGCACTGTTGCAATCAGCAGCATAAAATAACGAAGAAGTAATCGTAATATTTTATGTGTCATTGCTTTATAAATTTTTCGGTACATATGCTGTTATCTGATTTCACCCTTAATAAATAGCGACCGCTTTTAAAAGAGGCTCCGTTTATGCTGATTTTGTTGGCATTGCGAATCTCATAAGTACATAATAACAGTATTATTAGTTCCGCCTCCGACTTCATAAAAATTATGACCGTCCCATTTCATAATGTTATTACCAGTAAAGCCATCTGATTTTTGGAAACCGCCGCCTATATACAATTCATTTTGATAAACCACCATGGTAAGTGTAAAACATTTCCATAATAAAAAAAGCGACACATGGTTGCATCGCTTTTATGAGTAGCAAGAAACTTAAAAATTTCTAACCAGATTATTGAGGATTTTATTGAAACTGCGGAGGTTTATGAGACTCTCAAAGAGGAAGTCACTATTAGAATTAAACAGAAAAAATAATTCTACCAAAGATCATATTCTGTCCCCTTAAAAGTCGAACAAAATTTAATAAAGTCTACAAAGATCAACCCTTAATAACGGCCAGGGGTGATAATTCGAACTTAATAGTTACAAGGTCTTTCTGAAAAATCATTACCTCTTCAATATTTTTATAGGCCGATGAGGCTTCCTCAAGGTCGCGACGGGACTTTATGGCGTGGATGATACCCTGTTTGTCAAGTTTTATTATTTCTTCTTCCAGGTTAAGGTTTTTTATGGCCTGGTTCCGGCTCATAATTCTGCCTGCTCCATGAGAACAACTCATGAAGCTTTCAGGATTTCCAAGGCCTTCGACAATATACGATTTTGTTCCCTGGCTGCCGGGAATAATTCCGATTTCACCCTGACGGGCCGAAGTGGCGCCCTTGCGGTGTACCACCACTTTTTTACCGAAATGTTCTTCCCATGCCGCATAGTTATGGGCTATATTGATTATGGGCTCAAAATTTACAGTATGAAGATGATCCGTTAAAACAGCCTGTGTCCTTGACATCATCAGTTTGCGGTTTGCGAAAGCAAAAGCCACACAGTATTTCATTTCGTTGTAATATTGACGAGCTTCATCTGATTCAAATGGTAAAAACGCAAGGTCTGCTTTGGGATCGACAGAGGTATGCCATAAGGCATCAAGTTTTTTCGCTTTGTCGTTGTAATATTCGGCCACTTTCAGCCCGATGTTCCTGCTGCCCGAGTGAATCATGATCCAGATATGATTTTCGCCGTCTTTTTGTATTTCAATGAAGTGATTGCCACCACCAAGGGTTCCTATCTGTTTTAATGCAGAAAGATACTCCTGCTTTACCACTTTCATTTCATTAATATTAAAACCTGTTGGCATCAGGTCTTCGCTTTGCCGTTCTTTGTGATGATCAAATCCCAGCGGGATGAGTTTTTTTATTTCATCAAGAATATTGCGCAACTTTGCCTGCGACAACACTCCCGTCTTTATATCCGTTTTCACGGCACACATGCCGCATCCTATGTCAACACCAACCGCATTGGGCACAATGACGTTTTCGGCAGCCAACACTCCGCCTATAGGCATTCCATAACCGACGTGCGCATCGGGCATCAGGCAGACATGACTAAATGCAAAGGGAAGATTGGCGAGATTTTTAACCTGGTTCAGTGATTGTTCATCCGGTTCGTCAAGCCAGAGTTTAACAGGAACTTTCTCGGTAGATATTACTTTTTTCATAGTACAAATTTATTTAATGCAAAATAATAGTACAAGTACGCAAACAATTTGCGCAGTATGATTTTTTTTATGAATTTTGTAAAAAAAATATTTATGCCGGCCAACCGTCTTGCATTAATACGTTATAAAACCATTGATAATTGCCTGCGCAACCGTTACCGCAAATGGACCATTTACGACCTGGTGGAAGCCTGCTCGGATGCGTTGTATGAATTTGAGGGAAAAAGGCAGGGCGTGAGTCTGAGAACCGTTCAACTTGATATACAGAACATGCGCAGCGAAAAGCTCGGATACAATGCGCCTATTGTGGTAACAGATAAAAAGTATTATACATATGATGATACCGGTTTCAGCATAACCAACATGCCGCTCACCCCCGGCGATATTACCACGCTCTCGCAGATTACCCACACATTGAAACAATTTGAAGGGTTCAGCCAGTTCTCTGATATGGAGGATGTGCTTAAAAAAATAGAAAATAAAGTCTTTGCAATAAACAACCCTGCAAGGAGCATTATAGATTTTGAAAAAAACAACGACCTGAAAGGGATTAAATTTCTTGATAATATTTATAAAGCCATCAAGGATAAAGCTGTACTTAAAATTGTTTACCTATCCTTTGTTGCCACTAAACCCATTATTGTCAGGCTTAGCCCATATCTGCTGAAGGAATACAGAAACCGCTGGTTTGTATTTGGCAAGAGCAAGTTCAGGGAAAAAATGGCTCCTTTGGCGCTCGACCGCATTTTAAGGTTAAGATTTTCATCAGAGGATGAGTATATTGAAAATACTTTTTTTAACCCTGATGAATATTTCAGGGATATTATAGGGGTAACAAAATTTGACAATGTAAAGATTGAAAAAGTTGTTTTCTGGGTTGAAAAGTCACATGCGCCTTATGTCGTTACCAAGCCATTTCACTGGTCGCAGCAGTTAATTGAGCAAAAAGAAGATGGGATTGTTTTTTCAATAGAGGTGATCCCGAATTTCGAAATGGAACGGGAGCTGATAGGTTTTGGCGAGTTCCTGAAAGTGCTTGAACCACAACATTTACATGAAAAACTTAAAGAACGAATAAAAAAATTGAATAAATTATATAAATAATTTCATCTACGCATAAAGATTGCGTACAAGTGTTTTTATTTTGCCGGAAACATAAATACATGAGTACGATAGCCAAAGCCCTCAAAGAAAAAAACAAGCTGAAACAGGAAATCGCGCAGCTGGAGAAAAGGTTGAACACTTACAATTCAGTTATCAGGGGAAATACACGTCCTTTTGACCTGAATAAAACGGAGGAAGAACTGATCGGTAAAATCAATCAGCTTATTGCATTGAAAGCTGCCATCACCAAATCAAACCAGTCCGTGCAGGAAAAAATATACCGGCTTGCCGAGATCAAAGGCCTGATTAAATTTTACAAAGACATACCTGTTGCTCACGGAAAGAGCACAGAGCGATATTCGGCCAATATAAATGAGTACGAAGCGCTTTTCAATGAATCGGATATTTATACCCGTATTGAGAAACTTCAGAACGAGGCAGACCTGATACAGGATGAGTTAGAAACTTTCAATCATAATACCGAATTGTAAAACAGCGCCGAAAACTGTCGTTTGCATTGTGATTTTTTTAGGTAATTGGAACCTAAGTGAAAAAAACAATTGAACGTGATTCCTGCAAGGGCTGTAAAATTGAAGAAAGTCAAAAATCAAAACTGTCCCTTTGGCAGCTCAACTTTAAAAACTCAGGTATCAAGACTCAGCAATATCACAAAGTAAAAACAGCAAGTAGGCGCTTAATTTTTAGCAATATGAAAATACAGTTGTTTGATTTGAATGGAAACCCAATAACTGATTGGCTTATCGAGATATTTGATAAACGGTTATTGTGCACCTGTGATAGTATAGATTATCTCCCGATGGGTTCCATTATTGACGAAAAAACTTTTGACCCCGAACAGGATATTGAAAATCAAAAATACTACACCGTAAATAAAAACGACATGATAAATGTCAGGTATAGCGGTTGGTCGGGTTGCTGTGGACCAGACGGTTATAAACTGAATGTGCGAAGTTGGGATAACCTTCGTATCGGATATGAATATGGCGATTGTTATATGAGTCATTATATTTCTATACCGAAGACAAATGTTCATGCTAAAATGGAACATATAGCAGACAAAACCTGGTCAATTTTTGCTTTGACTGAATATAAAAAAGAACTAAAGATCATTGACAGAGTTGTCGGCTTTGATTATGACAAGGTAATGCTACGATTGAAAGACAAGATCAATTTCAGATTAAAATGGGAAATTAAAAACGCAAAAACTATAAAAATTTTAAAAGAAAGAATTACTTATGTCGAACTAAACGAAATGACTTTTGAATTAAGTGAATTAGACGGAATCGATGGGTACTGGCTTTTTACAAAATACCACATATGAAAAAAATTATTAACTCAAGATCATGGCAAAAAAAGATATTAGATCCGATGTTGTAAAACAACTTGAAGTGAAATTTTTTCAAGCCGATAGCGGATGGCTGCGATTTACCCTGAAACTGGGCAAACAAAAATTTGACGGTCGTTTTTCGGATGTGTTTGACCCGCTCGACAGTTTGAAAAAATGGCTCGAAGCCATTGCAATAGGTGTGGAGCAATGCTCATTCTGGTACGATCCGGAAGGCGAGGAGATTAAATTTAATTTTGAAAATTATATTTATGACAGGGAGATTTTTACTGTAGCTGAAAATTATCCGGGAGGCAAAGTCTTTATATATGGAAAAGTGGAAAGAAAGCAATTGGTAAAGTCTTTTTATGAGGGACTTTTCGATTTCTACAATTCACAGGATTTTAAAAGCAGCGAATGGGAAATAGAATACATTAAGGAACGATTTCTTAGAGCCTTGAAAATAAGTGAAAAGGAACTAATAAATTACTTATTGGAACTTAGCCGGATTAAACTCAGGGATGCTCTTTTTGCAGTAAATCCAGTATATCAGATTTCTTTTCCAACGGCCAAAGATAAAAATGAAGAATTCATGTTGTTTGTAAAGGACACCGTAAACATTACCGATGAAACAACTATTCATGAAAAAGTGACAACTCCCGATTACATGATCATTCCCGAAGAATATGATACATGGAATAAACGGCAGAAAACGAAATTTATAAATGAGTGTCTTGACGAAAAAGCATCGGGCCATTATGGCATGAAAATCAAAGATTTTAAATCAGGGATTATTGAAAATTTTATCAGATAACATTGTAATAAATAAAATATTTTTGTATATTTGTGACGGTTTTGTGCAACCATTACAGAATGACTAGACATAGTTCTGTAGTGCGTAGTTCCGGTTAAGTACAAACCTTGCCGGATACATCACAAAACCATTTTTATTAATACATGTTGATGAAAATAATAACTTTTACATATAAACTTATCCCACAGAAGCAGGGATTTTGTGTTGAATGTCTTGACTGGCGTGGTATTATATCGCAGGGGAAAACAATAGCAGAATGTAAAAAAAATATGATAGAATGTACCGAACTGTTTTTTGATTGTTATAATGATCATGAACTTAGCAAGAATCAGTATCCTGTCATCAAAAAACATTTTGCTTCACCCTATACTTTTCAGTTAAGCTTTGATTGCGTTACGGGCAAATATGTTTCAGAAAAAAAATTGCAGTTGTTTCAAAAAATCGTAACAGTTAGAAAATTAAAGAGGAAAACCACCAGTAAAGAACCACGTACTTGTGGAATGAGTCATAAACCCAATAAGGAAACAATTAGGGCAATTAAAGAGGCAAGGGAGAAAGGTGTGCGTTATAAAAACGTGAAGAACCTGTTAGTTGAGCTTTCAAAATGATATATGTTTCAGGGAGAATAAAAAATCAATATGAATAAAAAGCCTTTCAGTAAATTAAAAAAAAGTATTGAATCTCTTTTTGTACCTGAGCTAAAAATGGAGTTTTGTTGCTATGCTTATCCGATCCGTGGGCAATGGGGTACTCATAACTCGATTCCGCGCTTTTGTGTTAAACTGGAAAAAGAAATTATCTGGGATTTTCCAAAGGATTTTAAAAAAGAGCTGAGCGAATTTAGTTTTTACAATTGGGCTGCAACTAATCATATCTCTGATCTTGTGCGCGACTACATTGATACACCGGTTGAAAAGCTAATGACAAAAAAATTCAAACTTGAGAAAACAGGATATATTGTTCAATATCTCGGACAAAGAAAGCAGGATATGTTTGTATTTAATTATAATTTAATACCACTGTTTATTGCTGCCGACAGACGGCTGGGGAAAGAAAAACTTATTGAATGGTTTGTAAAGCAGAATAACAACAGTGTGCAAAAAATTTTGGAAAAAAGGTTTACTATGTTGTGATTTTTATAACAAACCATATTTCGTCAGGGTTTATATGTTTATTAGGCAATAAATTAGGATTTTAACAAAATGCAAAATCAAAAATTGCGAATACCAAAAAAACCAAAGTCCGTAATACCTGCTTTGGCATGGGAAATTATTGCCGGTGATGACTTTGTTTGTCATATTGGCGATTATTGCCTGAGAGTAGAAAAAATGAAAAAGGATAATTATTGGTGGAGTGTTTATTATAAAGACAGCGCCATTGCTTTTGATGATACCCAGGCAAAAACAGAGCTTGAAGCAAAATTGCTTGCAGAGGCTGCTTTTCTACGCCATAAAGTTACTTGAAGTTGAATAAAATAATTTATTTATCTACCACTTATGAAAAATTTTCCGGAATTCGTCAATGAAATATATGCCTTATGGCGCAAGAAATACCCGTCATTACGTGGGTTTTCCATTGCAAGAGAAAAAGGGGAAGTATGCGAAGAATATGTTATCCAGTTGTTGTTGAAGCATGGATTTGAATGTTTTGTACCCGGCAACAAACGCACCCCTGCTGATATTTATGCAATAAAAAGTTCGGGCTCTTTCATGCATATATTGCTTATACAGGTAAGAGTAAGGCGCATAGGGTCTTATAATATAGGAAACGTCAAACCGCGAGATATTGAATACCTTGAAAAGCTGGTTTTGATGGTGAAAAACAATTTTATTAAATCAGAATTGACAAACAAGTATCATAATCAATCACTTGTGGTGAGCGGTATTGACACGGTTGTTGACCTTTACCAAGAAAAAATAAAACTCGGATTTTTATTTATAAGACGAAATTTGATTTCAAATTTAGATCCCCCAAAAAATCCGAGTATTTATAATAAAGTATTTTCATTATTATACCTGGAAATTATGTCGAAAAACCATTTCTCCCAGCGATTTTTCAATCAGCTCGAAAAGCAGGACCCAGAATGGCACTTTAGAACAAAGGAAGAAATTTAAAAATTAATTATAAGTGCAAAGATGAGTTTACAGCCATGTAGGTAAAGAAAATTCAAGCTATTATCCTAACAGAAATCAGTAGAGTTTTTTTTATTCGGGTTTATTTATCAATGCCAGGATAGTTAAATTTTTTTATCATGTGATTTTTTAATATTTTCACGAAGCGACCGCATCAGTATATCGGTTTCAATAAGGTCATCGACAGTCCTGATTTTTTTAATATCCTTTAAAATGGCTTTGCCTTTTTTATCTCTCATTTCTGGCGTGCCGTACCACGTCAGTTCATTAAGAACGGCATGTATAATTTCGTACAAAGTAAATTCCCGTATTGCCTTAAATAATGATATGTCTTTCTGTTTAATGGTATTATTATTGGTAATTTCAAAGTTTTTATTCAGTACCAATTGGCAAATGATCAATTCGTTTAAGGGTACAAAATCAAGGGCAATCGGAACAAAATCTTTATTTTTTCTTTTCTTTGGAATCCCGTGTAAATCCGTTTCGATATTAAGTTCATTATTGTCTAATACGGCTGACCAGCATAACTCAAGGTATTTTATTTCGCTGGTAAATTTTTTAGGTTTCTTTTAAAATCATCAATTAACAACTCGAAGGGCACCCCACATAGCGAAGCACTGAATATTTTTTGTACAAGGTCTTTTTCGGCGATAAGGAATTAAAAGAAATCTCCAAAAGTAACATCGCTGTCAATCTCAACATGATCGTTCATCATGTTGAAAACACTTCCTTTCACTCGTGTCAGATTCCTATATTGCTTACTTTCTTTAAAAGGGAAATATAGTATTTTCTTTTTTTCTATTTTCAACATATTTATCAAAATAAACAAAAACTTCATACATTGGCGGAAAGAACATAACCGAGATTTTAATTTGTCGGCGTAATCTGTTGTGATACGACCTTTTTGTAAGATATAAAATCTGCATAATTCCAAGATTGCCAACTTCTTTGCGGGTATTCATCCGAAAAGGTTTTAATTTTTTTATCAAGCAAATCACGGTAGTTATTGGTCGTTGAATCTGTCCTGAAATGTTTATAAACGTACTCGTGGTATTCATTGTGTGAGAACGGGTAATCAAAAAGTTCCCGGTTTTCGAGCAGCAGCGGCAACACCGCATCGGGCATGGTTATCATAAAATCGCGGTGAAAATAAGCATCCCCCGAATGACGGATGTTATAACTGGCCACGATGCTGTTCCAGTTAAAAACAGCCATCAGGCATAAGCCACAGAAAACAAATAATGTGTTGGTGCTCAACAGGTAGTACGCTGATTTTTTTGCATACACTTTGTAAAACACGGTTGCCAGCCCGAACACTACCGCCAGCAGGAAAAAGAAAACCCCTATCCTGAGGTAGGCCAGGTTGAAATGTTCTACGTAAAGGCAGGTGCGCCGGGCCACCGATGCCGTTACCACCAGGTTTTGTACCAGCCAGATATAAACCAGAATTCTGAGCCGTGCGGATTTTTTAAAGAAATTAAGATTCTTCCTGAAAAACAACAATACCAGGGTCATTGACAATACGATTGAAAAAATCAGGATAAAAGTACCTTCATGAACAAACGGCTTCATAAAATCACCATCCCACGCAAAATCAAACCAAAGCCATTTGATATCAATAATATTGAAAATAAGGATAAGCAGGTTAAGCAGGGATAGCAGAATAATTCCCAGTTTGTTTTCGTAATACAGGCCGCGCCACGAAATTTTATTTTTGCAAACCAAGGGTTTTCTGTTTCTGTAAATATTGTCTGATGACCGGGCATCTTCGCCGGTAAAAAAAGAGTTGTTGGCAGAAACAAAAAAGGCCGTACATATCACTGCGCCTGACAGGAAAAGAAAGATGTCTGCGTAATTCAGGCGTTGAAAGAGCCTGGCCAGTCGGGTAAAAAAATCTCCAAAAATGGAATTGACCAAACTATTAAAGACCGGATTGGATGAAGCAAAAAGTATCGTGAACAAGGCAAACACGCCAGTGACAATGAGTGTTCCCAAAGCGATATTTAATAGTTTTGAGGTGCTGCGAATTTTGCTTTTGAAGATTAAAAATGGTTCTGAAAACAGTCTGGGTATTGCCAATGCAAAAATGACGACCGAGTGCATAAACCCGAATACGGGGGATTTGATCCTTTCAGCTTGCAACAAGCCGCAAAGGAGAATCAGTGATATGATATTCATGCTGATGGCAAGCGCCGTATTGAATATTATCGCAGATAATGAAGTTAACAGCCATCCTCCCAATGCTATGTAGAAAGCAGGCCCGGGATTGATTGGCTTTTTCCGGTAGACCAATGAGAGCAATAATACGTATAGTCCGAACAACGGGAGATTTATGCCAACAGATTGCTCACTGAATAACAGTATGAACAAAAGGCCCCCGGCAATTACCGAAAAGATTTTCAGAATTTTTTTCAAGGATTTTTTTCATATATAAACGAAAAAAATTTAAAAAATTGCTTAAAACAAAGCCACATCGTACCAGGAATATTCAAATTGCTTTTATGCTAACCAGCACATACAATGCGTGCTATTTGAAATCGAAGTACTTATTATGTGAAATTTTTTGAAGCTTACCACGTGTAAAATATGCATCGAAATCATACCACTGGCCATTAACATCACCAAAAAAATTTACAGGTCCGCAGCAATGATTAATTGGCGCCAGGTGTTTGTTTGCCTGATGCATCAATGGTTTTTTTCTTTTCACTGATTTTTTGGGCAATTCATTAGCGGGTATTGGTTCCCCATCGTAAACTTCCTGTAAAAATTCCCCTTCATCAGTAATGTAAATATACCGGAAAGCGCAAGGCAGATCGTCGTCAGTTTGCCATCTCTTATCATCGGGTATTAGCTCCTTTTCCGCATCTGACAATGGAAGCATATTTTTGTTAATGAATATGTTATTAAATGCAGCCATAGTGAATGTTTTATATTTTATTTTTTATCCTTTTTATACTGACAATAAACATTTGATAATCATGGTTTATTAATGTCTTTGTCTATCGGTGCGCCTGAGATGTGAGACGTACTTGACAGTTTTTTGAGTGTGTTTATTAAAAAATCAATAAGTAACAATGAATTTTAATTGTGAAAATCCGATATTGAGTCTTTCTGTTTGTGCACTTTGTTTTGCTTTGGTTGAAGGTTTATCAGATTTTGTTTTATTTTTCATCTGGATTACTTTGTTTTTAAATTTTATTTTTATTCTCCCACTATGTTAAATATTATATCAGCAATATTGTTTCTGATATGTACCGTAGTGACGAGTATTCTGAATTTTACGCCTGTCCTTGCAAATTCACGAATATCCCGATTCAAAAAACGGGGTAGGTAACCGAGCTTATATTCATTTTCCTTATGTTTATAATACAAAGAAATAGCTGAACGATCGCGAATGTCAGTCAAATCACCCTTCAGGTATAATTCATCATTTACATTTATATGGAAGGATGCCTCCCAGGAATCAAAATAATAAGTTCCTGCAACATACATATCAGAGAAAAGAATTCCTTTTTTCTGTTCAGCAGTAACAAAATCCTTATCTATATTTTTTAAAAATTCCGATTTACTTCTGTGTTTTCTTTTACCAAAAACCCTGAAAAATTCTTTGACAGAGAAATAAAACTCATTGTCCCAGTCAATTTCGGTATCACGCATCATAAATTCAGGTACAAACACCTGAACACCTTTGTTAGAATTCCTGAAATCCGGGGCATGATGAAAGATATAGCCCGTCAGCGGGTTGAAATTCTTGTCAAAAACCGCCCACATTTTGTTTGCACAATGCGAAGCAGCATAATAGGTACTGTTGTCTTCACGGAACTCCTTTATACTAAGGGGAATAATCTCATCAGGTATATTAATGGATATATTTCGTTCAAAATTATAGAGGTATTTATTTTTACCTTTAACAAGTACGACATTCTCGTATTGCCTGAAGACAGGATATTTGTTTTTTAAAACAACAACCCTGTCATATACGCATGGAAACCATCTTTTCTCGTTGTACTTATACATACCCCATTTCCCCGTCTCCGATTTTACGCAGGCAAACAGCACTTCATCATAAGGATCCACCTCATCAGAAAAGACGTTAATTTTATTAAAAACCCCCTTTCCTGCAAGTATTTCACTAAGCCCGGAATCCAGCCAATATTGCCTTTTTCCTTTATGAGCAATATAAGTTGAATTGAACGATTCTATTATTGAAGAAAACACTTTAAGTATTTTACAATTTTCACCTTTTGTAAAATAAACCTTATCAATTTGCTCATAATCGCATTTGAAATTTATCAGGTAATATTTCTTCTTTTTAACAGCAATAAAATCATGATTATAACTGAACGAAATAGTATTAACCTTAATATCATCATAAATAACAGGAAGAACAATTCTTCCGCAATGGTCTATGATTCCTTTACTGTTATACTTATCGGTTACCAAAAAATAAACCTTGTTATAAAGGAAATAGAGGTAACTGATTTCTTTGTAAACGGGCTGAACTACAAATTCTCCGGTATCGGATATCAGGCCACACAGCGATTCATCACCATCATTTTTGCTTATCAGTGCCAGGTTTTTAAAAAATAAATTTCTATGATATTTAAATTCTCTGACCTCATCTGCAAAACTTTTAATAATATATCCGTTTAAGGAAAAAACGAGAGCGAAATGTAGTCCATATACTTTTGAGGCAATGATTTCACCCCTGAGATTTAAAATATACTGAAGTAGAAAATCATTGTAAGATTTTTCAATAACAAAATCGGAACGATATTGCTCAAAGTTTCCCAACTCAGCAATGCATGACTGAAAATAACTGTTTTCAGCCAGATTATCGTAACCTGCAATTATCTGAGTCATCATATCTTTTATTTCGTTGTGTAAAAGATTTAGCTTAACAATTCTCCTGCTGAATTTTACTATAGGGTCCATCATTTATTTTAATAAATTTTTATCCGCTGCCTTCATTTGCTTTTTCTTTACTGAATATTATCAGAATAAAATATAAGATAAAAAGGATTACCCACAAAGGCAGCAACACTATTAACAACGCATATTTCAGGAGTGATAAGAAACTCAATAAAAAGCCACCGAACAGGCGGGATAATACCATGACAGCCACAAGGCTAATGATAAAGCTGGCCAATGTCATAAAACCGTTCTCTTATCCGGGAAGTTCTTTAGCCTTTAGAAACACGATCACATGCACCTGGTTTTCGGGGTGTTCGTCGGGTGCAATCCGGTTGATCCGCACTTCAAAGATATCGTCGTATCCCTGTTCGAGAAATTTGTCGATCTCTTTGTTGGAATCCTTCGGGACAAAACCCAGCTTGTGCTCATTGTAATAAATGGCTACAGCGTAAGGGTCGAACTTGTTGTCTTCCTCCCGTTTCAGGGTTAATTCCGTGCCGATTTTTAAATCGTTGAACACGATGCATCCATCCCAGTAAGTAAATCCGGCGACGTGAAAGGTCTTAAAATGTCTTCTCTTTTCCATGGTTATAGGTATTTATATCGTTTGACGATACAAAATAACCATGTGGTTTTGTCAACTTATGACACTACAATTTTTTTTCGATTTTTTTAACCCGGCTGATTAAAAATTCACGGAAAGCAGGGGGCTGGATTTCTGAAATGTCGTCCATCAGCCCCAGCACGAAACGTCCTGCGCCTTCATAGGAACAAACATTGGTTTCAAGTAACCAGGAGTTTTCATCCACCATGCTGATGTGTTGTGCCGCCAATGGATATTCTTCGAGGAGGAGGTTCACGGCGCGGACACTCAGCGTCATTTTAACAGGCAATAATTTGTCGCTGTGCATACGGAAGATGTCGATAAATCCAGCTTTGTGCGAGGGTTCGAATTGCCATTGGTTCTTCAATATTTCCACGCCGGACATACGGGCAACCTTAAATAATTTATTGGATTTGCTTTCTGGTTCGTAGCACCACACCTGAATATAATTGGTGGTAAATGCAAAAGGCTCCACCTGGCGGTCTGAAACCCTGTTGCCGTGCGCTGATGAGTACTTGTGCAATATCACCTGTTTTTTTTCTGAAATGGCATCCACCAGCGATTTTACATTGGAGGCGTTTTTTCCGCTGACTATAGTATCGGCCAGAATCTTGTAATCATATACGGTGTATAATTTCTTTTTCAGATTTTGCTTTAACAGGTTATTCTCGTCTATACTTTCTATGGCGGATTTCAGGATGTATGCTTCTTCCTCGGTAAAATGCACCAGCTCGCTGATGTCTTTGAAATAAGGCGAAGAAGTGTCGAGTTTTATCACGTCATCTTTTTTCTTTATAACAAATCCTGCGTTACGGAACGTATCTATATACCGGTATACTGTACGTACCGAAATTTCGAGGCGTTCGCTGATATCTTCAACAGTGTAGGTGTTGTTTGCCGTAAGCATTTTCATCAGGCGCAGCAGGCGTTCGAGTTTGGGTTGGTCCATCGGTGGATTTATTTCGTTTTGAAAGTAAAAAATATGAATTGAAACAAAGTTATAAATATTCAAGGATTTTGTATAATGTTGTTATGGAATTAAACAATTGTATTGTTTGGTGTAAAATATTGTCAAAGAGATAAGTAAATCAGGTATTTGCCTGATCAAGTCGGAGGTTAACTTTTATGGATTAACATGCAACAACCGTTACACGGCTATTGACAAACAGGGTGGCTTATGAATCTGCGCAATACCTAAACGGGCTAAAACATTTTAATTTATTCAAATTTGTACTATATTTGCGAAAAAATGAAAGCAACAATAGTATACTGGGTTATTGCTATTATAGGTATCTTTTTTGCTATTGATGAGCCCCTGTTGACATTCCCTCATTTTTTTAATAATTTTGTGAAAAAATTCCTGATGGAAAACAATATTTTTTTTAAAATTATTGCCAATTTATTTGTGCTTTCCATCACGATTGGATGGATAGTTCTTGTTATCAAAGTATTTTGGGAATTGGCATTCAAAGATATTTTCCGTAAATCCCCGAAACATAAATTGCATGATAAGGATACCAAGACAGTAATATTTAACATATACATGAACAGCGGCAAGGACGAGTGTGAAAAATAGAAGAGGGAATATATAATCAGACATAGAAATATAATTGGTTCTCAGAGGTATTGATCCCCGAAAGTACAATCAAACCATACTCGCATTAAGGGCTGACGCCGTAACAGTAATCTGCCAGGCAATTTGTTTCGGTTTTAAGTCATCGCGCTTTGGAGAATATTGAAAAGCAGGGTACTGTTTGCCATTCAGTGCGGTTTATATTCAAAACATCATTACAAATGATATAAAAATTCTATGGTTGGCGATTATTAATATTTTACGTTATTTAATTCTGTATTATATTTGTGAACTAATGAAAGCAACAATAGTATACTGGGTTATTGCTATTATAGGTATTATCTTTTTCGCTATTATTGATTCCAAAATCGGCCTCATAGCTTTTGCATTTTTTACCGTGATTTATATAGTACTTGTTATTTTATATTATTTGATCAATTGGTTGGATCGCGATTGATAGGGATGGATAAATATACAGTGTAATTAATGTTTTTGTTGAGTGTAATTAACCCTTTTACGGATATTCAATGTTCGTTATTGGGTTCAAAAAAATGTAATGATTAAAAGGAACAAAGAAAAAACTTGACTTTGCCTTGTTATTTTTTTGTATCTTTGTTGTGCTGAACGGCTACCATAAGAACGCTAATCGGCTCCAAGAAAGCTTCAGTTTAATTACTGGGGCTTTCTGCTATTAGGGGGGAGATGAGGATAGTGGGAGATTTTTAACAAAAAATGCTGTATCTTTGTTACAGATAATGTATCAGAATAAGAGGTTGGATGTCCCAACGTGTAAACGCGGCTCCAGTTATGCCAACTGATACATTATTTTTTTTAAGACCGTTGCTTCGATAAGTGTAACATTTGTGAAACTTTTGGCAACGGTTTTTATTTTGAGGGGTGGAAATTGACTTTTAATTTTTTACAGCCCAGATAATTCTGATGATTAATAACCGGACATCCCGGCATAAAAATCTTAAAAAGAGTTCTGTAACAAAATAATTCATCTATAAAACAGTTTATTAAAAAAATATCAAACAGTGGCCAGGGTAGTTTCATTGTCCAACATTAACAAACCTGATGGTATTCAACAGCACCCGACATCGTTGGCAAACGCGGCAATTTATTTTGGTTATTTTAAAAAACAGTATGATGTGTACAAAAGATAAATATTCCATTGCTTTTATTACGCTTTTTATAGCTATTATTATCCTTATTATTTTTGTAATAAACAAAAGCATGAAAGGTTCTTTTGTCTCTTTGATTTCTGGATTAATTCCTTTAGGGTTTATTATTTTTTTTGGTAAATCCAGATTGCATCTTACAAAAGAACAAATGCAAAATGAAGATATTCAATATAAAACAAAAAATTGTCCTGGATTTTCTGAAGACTATTCAAAAAATCTTGATAGTGTTCGTTTAAATAATAGAATTTATAAACTGGTGGATGGCGCTGATATTTATCTTGATAATAAAAATGAGTTTAAACCAGCGGGATTTGGTTCTGCAATAATGCAAAGAATTTTTAGTGGTGGATATTATACTGATAAGGTGTTGTAACCATGTTGACTCAAAAAAAAGGCCTGTAAAATCAATGCTTACAGGCCGTTATTAGAAGAGGCTTTATTTTTTCATAAACATATTCTCAAACAAGCGGCTCAGTGAATCGTTGGAAGAAAGCTGTATGAACTGGTTGGGTTCGAGGGCAAAGAAAGCGCGGTCGGGTTTGTTCTCGTTGAAGCGTTCTAAGCGTTTTTCGAGCAGTGATGAAACGGATATCCAGTACCATGTATCGTAATTTAGCATTTCGTTGCTGACCACATACCAGACCTGCAAATTGAAAAACCGTTGCAGATTAGAGTATTTAATGGTTTCGGCAATATTAAGGCAATACCTGTTATATATTTTATGCGGTTTGCGGTCTTCCACGTCCACCAGTATAAAGCCGAAGTTTGGCAACAGCAGCATAAAATCGGGGCGGCGGGCAAAGCCCCGGAATACGGATGAATAGGTGTCGAAATTCTGGTCGAAATACATATAGGGGATGTTGTTTTTTTCGAGCCATTGTTTGAATTTTATTTCTCCTGTGTTGTCCATTGGATTTTTCAAAATATAGTTATTAGCGTACAAACATAAGTAATTTGCATAAATTATCAGAAATCATGAAAAAATAAGGTAAAAGAAAAGCTAATTTTAAAATATCAGAGGAAAGTACAATTATAATCTATCAGTGTACCGAAGCAGTGAGTTCTCCAACATACTTGCTTATAACCGCAGCAAGCGAAGGCGTGTAATGAGAAATTTTTATTCTGTTTTTCAACGCCTGCAAACCAAACTGGTCAACGATTTCGCCTATTGATGAATTTAAGAATGATGTGGAAATGGTATCGATACCTGCAAAAGATAATATTGCAATATTATTGTCTGACAGAGTTTTTTCAATAGCTATCTTCAGGCTAACACCGTCAGCATTTGAAAGTGTGCCAGGAGCTACATTTTTAACTATTATTGTTGATGTATCCATAATTCTACTGCAAAGATACTCATAAAATGATTAATTCGTCTGTAATTTCTTCTTCTTTTTGTGGCAGATTAAGTGTATTTAGGTAAATAACGATAATTGTTCCCGGGAAATTATTGTTAAGTAAAGAAGTTATAGGCGCTTTATTAAAATCGTTTTTATATAGTACGTTATTGCTGATGATAAGAATTTTACTTTTGAGACCTTTAACTATGGAAAAAACATTATCCCACCCATAACCCCTGTTGTGCGGTTTTGATAATGTGGAAAATTTATATTCAAGGGCTTTTTTCAGGGCTGAAACGTTATCAATAGTTTCAAGTTTATTTTCCGAAAGATATTTATTGACCTTTCGTGGTATTCCAATTCCGAAATCACAGACACAAGATGTGATTTCATTATTTCGTGTGTTATATTGTGTAAAGGTATAACCCGGGATTTTTGATTCTGAATGGTCAAAAACATTATTCATCAGTTCCGCCAATGAGCTGCTCAATGAAAATAAACTTTTGCTGTCGAAATGCAGATTTTCAAAATACCGTTGGGCTTCTGCGGGGTAAACACTTATGGCGGTTTGTTCAATTCGCCATAATGGAAGTATTTTGGAATCTAAGGGTGTGGGAAAGTGGTTATAGGGTTCTTGCTTGCAAAATTGCTGAAAATTAAAGGCATCAAAATAGTCCTTAATAGCCGCAGGAATATTGATAAGTTTTATAACAAACCCTTTCTGCTGGTATTCATAAATCAGGCACGCCAGTGGAGCAATATGATAAGGTTTAAGAAAATTACAAGCATGGAAATCAACTTTTAGGAGCTTGGCAGGGTAAGATTTATAATCATGATGTTTGCACCTGTTGCTATTTAACCATGCAATATGATCATTAATCTTGTCGAAATCTATAACGAAAATAGTTTTTGCGTTGTCTTTGGACATAATTTTAAGCTATTTAATCCTTTATTTTATCCATGCGTTAATTTTATCAATAAGCTTTTGTTTTAATTCATCTGGGTTATTGTAAATGATATGCGGAAAATGGTTCGTGTCAAAATGTGATTTTTCAAAATCTTCTTGCCTGCAAGTGTAAATCACCGATTTCCCCTGACCTAATGCGAACCCACTTTCAAAATATACCCCATCTTTTTGTTCCGTAAAATCAGCTATACAGAATTTGCATTCTTTTAGGTTCGCAATTATAGCATCATTAATTGTTTTTTCGCAATCGTAGTGAACCTCATCTATTAGAATTGGTTTAAATCCAGTGATTTCAATAGCTTCTTTGATTGAATTGCGAATATTGACTAGCAATTGATTTTCAGGAGTGAATGACATGGCCACAAAACATTTGTTAGAAAGTTTCCCATTGTCAATCAAATCCAGATAGTAATTGAGCCCTTTAAATGTAATATTAGCATAAAGAATATTATTATGGCCATGTTGAGGATCAATATTTAATTTTGCATTTATTAATTTCTGTTCAATTAGAGTTTTAAAATAAAACATACATTCTTCTCGTGATCTAAAATAATGCCCAAAATAAAATATTGGATCAGGTACAAGTCTTTGGAGGAAGATACTATCACCCTCACTATTTTGAAATGAAATTAACGTTTTAAATAGGTTATCTAACTTTTCTTTTGGAGAAGAAGGATAAACCATTTCTTTAATTCTATTAAATAAAAAGTCTGCCGTAATAACAGGGAAAACCTTAGATTCATCGAGTAATTTCCCATTAATTAAAGCTCCTGCAAAAATGTGTTTTTTGGATAAAAAAACATCGTGTTTATTCCAATTCTCAGCATCTTGATTAAAGTATAAAGCCACCTTTTTTCCATTTATATCAATTGTGTATTCATAGACTGAAATCCCTTGATCAAAATTGAATGCGGGTAGGTCTGTAATAAAGCATTTATCTGTTTTTAATGTTCCCATAGTATTATATATAATTTTATCTTCCCTCCACAATCTTTATCTCCTCCTCCGTCAACCCATACAACTCATATACAAGCCGGTCTATCTCGGATTCTAATTCGGTGGTGTCAGCGGTAGGGGTGGCTTTTTTTATCGTTAGAATTTCCGTTG
>Ga0209717_1001571_pt1 | contig 24160 bp, 14 predicted proteins | sample AD_UKC048_MetaG_FD_184418 | JGI IMG/M metagenome (GOLD analysis project Ga0209717, IMG submission 184418) | Active sludge microbial communities of municipal wastewater-treating anaerobic digesters from USA - AD_UKC048_MetaG (SPAdes) (version 2) | ecosystem: Engineered > Bioreactor > Anaerobic >... | reverse complement strand
TTGAGTTCAACGGGGCGAGACGACATAGCATTTCGGAGTACATTACCAAACATGCTAAGGGCGCTTTCAAGCTTCTGATAGCCGATGAGGTCCATCAGTTTAAATCCAAGTCATCTGATCGAGGAGTCGCGTTCCATCAACTGGTAACAGCAGTGAAGTGGACACTAACCCTCACCGGGACTTTCTTCGGTGGAAAAAGCACCTCAATCTTCTGGCTGCTGCATCGCTTGAACCATGGAGTTCGTCGTGATTTTGCTTTCCATGATGAAAAACGCTGGGCGCGGTTGTACGGGGTACTTGAAACCACCCGAAGACGGAGGCGCAATGAAGATGCGGATGAAGATGGTGTGTACACTGGCAACCGGCGCTACCGTAATCAGGCGAAAGAACAACCGGGAGTCAGTCCAGCCATCGTGAGTCGGTTACTAGACACAACCATATTCCTGAGCTTGAAGGATCTGAACCTGGCTCTGCCATCGTATAAAGAGGAAGTCGTTGCTTTGGATATGCTCGATGACCAGGGACAGCAGTATCACAGCATGGACAGAAACTTGAAACAACTGGCGATCCAATCCAGTCGCTACCTATCTACCTGGCTTCAATGGACTCTAGCACGGCCGAATTCTGCTTTTCGGGATGAGGTTGTGGTGGTAGATGAGGGGGATAACGGTGATGGCAAAACCGTGCGGAAAGTACCGTTGATGGAGTTGCCGGCAATCAATCCGAATGGCCATAAATGGCTGCCGAAAGAGAACTGGCTGGCAGATTTCTGTAAGGTTGAAAAGCAGCAAGGGCGAAAAGTGCTGGTCTATGTTCGTCAGACCGGTACCCGCGATATTCAAGATCGGGTGATGATGCCGCTCCAAGCTAACGGACTAAGAGTCTCCATCCTGAGTGGTAATGTTGACCCACGCAAGCGTGAAGAATGGATCGCCAAACGCGTGAATACAATCGATGTTTTGATCTGTAACCCTCGGCTTGTGGAAACAGGTCTCGACCTGGTGCAATTTTCAACCGTGGTGTTCTTCGAGATCGAATATTCGCTCTATACGTTGTGGCAAAGCGTGCGACGTGTATGGCGTTTGGGACAGACTCAGCCGGTCAAAGCGATTTTCTCGGTGTACTCGTCAGCGATGGAAGCCACAGCGCTGGCCTTGATGGGGAAAAAGATGAAAGCCGCGCAGCTCGTCTACGGCGATGAGGTCGGAGGAGCAATTGTTCCAGAGGAGGAAGGTGACTTTCTTACTCAACTGGCACGTGATGTGTTAGATGGGGCTAAGCTCTCTGATTTGCAGACCTTGTTTGCAGACGACCTGCAGATAAGTCACAATCCGATGGGCAGCCTGACGACACCGAGCGCAGTGATCATTCCTGGTCCGAAAGTGATGACCTGGGATGATTGGGTGAGTCAGAAGACAGTGGTGGTCAGACGGACAAGGAGAAAGGAGGTAGTACCGGAGGGACAGTTGGGATTTGGAATTTAGTTGAAGCAGGCCCTGGCAAGTATCGGGGCCTGCTTCAATTCTCTTAATAGGTGGGTCGAACGAATTGCCATGGGCGTCTTTTTGGTAGATAATTATTCTTATGATGAAAAGGGGCAATTAGCCAAAAAATAATTATGAATGATTTTCTTTCGCAACGATCAACATATTCAGCTTCTGCATCCTTGTCAGGATATTTATTTCAATGCAGATATGCTCTTTTAGAAGCATTGAGACGGCTCAAACGTCAAGTCGATTTTTCTATTTCCGTTGAAACTCTTGATGATGTTGTCTTTGAGACTGATGCTGATATTATCGAAATTTTACAAACAAAGCACCATCTAGGTAAAGCGACTAATCTTTCCGATGCTTCTCCCGACCTATGGAAAACAATTCGCATCTGGTGTGACTTTTATAAAAATTCGGCTTCTAGTCCAGAAACCTTTTTTTATTTAGTAACCACATCTTCAACCAGTGAAAATAGTATTGCGAATTACCTTACATCGGGCACGAATCGCGATATTACAGCAGCAATTACACGCTTAAATTCAGTTGCTATTTCTTCAACAAACTCAGAAAATACTTTAGCATATGAATCGTATCGTTCGTTATCTGATGAGCAGAAAAGGAAATTATTTGAAGCAGTTGTAGTTTTCGATTCAACCCCGACATTGTTAGAAATCGACAATGACATAAAGCAGGAATTGTACTTTGCTGTTGAGTATAAATATCTTGATGCTTTCATGAAACGGCTTGAAGGGTGGTGGTTCCGTCGAGTGATAAAACAGATATCTTCAGTGGATGTAGAACCGATATTATCTGTTGAAATTTCTGAAGAACTCACATACATACGCGATCAATTTAAGGAAGATAATCTACCGGTTGACGATGATATATTGTTATCAGCAATAAATGATTCTGATTTTTATGATCGTATGTTTGTTCAGCAATTACATTTAATTAATATCAGCGATAAACGGATTTTTTATGCAATCAGAGATTATTTTCGCGCTTTTACCCAACGCTCAAGATGGTTAAGAGATGATTTACTGTTTGTTGGGGAATTAGATCGTTATGAACGACGTCTTTTAGAAGAATGGGAGATTCATTTTGAAGGAATGCGAGAAGATATAGGTGATGCTGCTACTGATGAAGAGAAAGAAAAAGCAGCAAAAGCGTTGTATAAGTGGGTTGAACAAGGAAATTTAGCCCAAATCCGTTCATGTATATCTGAGCCATCTATCCCACGAGGTTCTTACCATATCTTGGCTGATGAAATTAAGCTAGGATGGCACATCGAGTTTGCAGAGCGATTGAAAGTGTTGTTGGAGGTTTGAAGCTTTATGTTTAGCCACATATGGCAAGATAGACCACAAGAAGTGGCAAATATTTTTAACCCCCCTTTTTGTTGTACGCTATTAACTTCGTCAGTTGTGGGGTATAAAACTAATCATACTCAAGGAATGCCTTTTCCAATTGCATTTTTAATATTTCCACTCATTTTACATAAGAAAACTCGTGAGGCATTACCCATATCATCAAAGTCATCTCTACCTGCTTGGATTGAGGAAAACCCTAATATCAAGTTCAATTTTCTTGATAACCTTTTATCTTTAAAACCTTTTGTGGGGGAGGCAATTCTCTTTGGTTCTAAACATGGGTGGCTTTCTTACGAAACCGGGTTGATTTCAACAGCAATTAAGGATAATCAGATCACGAATATTGCATTTAATAAAAGTGAGGGGGAAGTTCGTGAATGTATTTTACGTGCAAGAGTTGTAGGAAAGTGGCTATCAAATTCCGGAACAATTGAGACAATAATGGGTCTTTTTGGAGTTAAACCATGAGTTTTCAAATATTGGATATTGTTCTATATAGTAAAAAGGGAGAAAGTAGAGTCGTAAAGCTCCAACCAGGAGCATTAAACATAATAACCGGAGCATCAAAGACTGGCAAAACCGCATTAATCGAAATCATAGATTATTGTCTTGGTAGTAGTGAGTGCTATATTCCCGAAGGCATAATCAGGCGGTCAACATCGTGGGTCGGGTTGAGGTTATTGGTAGATAAAGGAGAGGTGTTTGTCGCAAGGAGGGTACCGAAACCAGGAGTAAAAACATCATTTGAGATTTATTATGATGTTCAAACGAAAATAGATATACCTTCCTTAAATGAACTTAAGACCACCACTAATCTTCAAACATTGGAATTATTGCTTTCCAAACACGTTGGTATTGGTGAGAATATTCACGAGCCACCCGAGGGTCAGACACGAAAATCTCTTCAAGCAAATATTCGGCATGCGTTATTTTTTAATTTCCAACAACAAAGTGAAATAATCTCAAATAAACATCTTTTTCATAAGCAAAGTGAGGAATGGATTCCTCAAGCTATTCGCGATGTTTTACCATTTTTCTTGGGAGCAGTTGATGAAGACTATATCAGGAAAATGGATAGACTTCGCCAGCTAAAGGGCAATTTACGTTTACTTGAACGGAAACAAATGGAATTCGAAGCTGTCCGTGGCAGTGGACTTACAAAAGCTCATCTATTGTTGAGCGAATCCCAGAACTTAGGTTTATTTCCTGTATCTGATCTACCACAAACATGGGAAGAATGTGTCACAGCATTACGAGAAATTCGACAGGAGTCTGTGAATCCAGATAAGGAAGTACTAATTGAGGATGATGAATTTGAAAGGCTACAGCAAGAGCGGGCTCATTTAATTGAAGACTATAAATTACTAAAGACCGAATTAGAAGCTGCAAAATCTTTAGATACAGACAGAAGTTCGTATGCCAAAGAATCAAAGGAACAGGTAGCACGGTTAAGTACAATTGGTTTATTCCAAGGTAATGATGAAAACTTGGTTGTTTGTCCAGTATGTCAATCCGAGTTAAAAAATGATGCATTACCTAATGTGTCTCAATTGAGAAGTGCGTTAACAAAAGTTGAAAAACAAGTTCGAATTACCACCGAGCGTTCACCAAAAATGCAACAAGCTATTCGAACTTTAGAGTCCAGCATCGAAGATATTCAAAGGAAATTATCCGATAATCGTGAGGCTGCAGAAGCAATCCAGGCAAATAATCAGCGTTTGCAAGATGTACGTGATCGTGCAACCCGACGAGCTTATATATTGGGTAGGGTGGAGCTTTATTTAGAGAGTCTTCCTCAGTTACAAGAGACGAGCGATTTGCAACAGAAAATAAAAATATTGTTGGAGGAAATAAAAACTCTCGAAGAGGAAACGAGTAACGAAGCAATACAAGAAAAATTACAGTCAATAGTATCAATTATTAGTTACGATATGAATTCTTGGGCAAAAGAATTACTGCTTGAGCATTCTGAATTTCCGTTAAGGCTAGACACAAAAAAACTGACTGTTATTGCAGATACTTCAGATGGGCCAATTGCGATGGATAAGATGGGTAGCGGGGAGAATTGGGTTGGATATCACCTTATTGCCCATTTTGCACTTCATAAATGGTTTGTTGCAAAACATCGGCCAGTACCTCGGTTTTTAGTAATTGATCAACCTTCACAAGTTTATTTTCCAGCCGATCGTGATCTTGACGGTTCACTTAATGAAATTAAAGATGAAGATCGAGAAGCGGTTTCCAGAATGTTTAAATTAATGGTTTCTGTTATAGAGTCATTGAGTCCGGATTTCCAAATTGTCCTAACAGATCACGCTGACATTCGAGAACAGTGGTTTCAAAATTGCGTAGTTGAAAGATGGCGGGGAGGAACAAAATTAGTTCCAATCGAATGGGACACTCAAGAAGAAAATATTGAAAGTTAAGCTAACCTTCAAATGGTTTGGGATCAAAATCGATCCAATCTATGTTATTGATAAATTTAAATCTTCTGGCCATCACCTCAAGTGCGGAAGGATTATTATCAATTAATATAAAATGCCTTCCCAATTCTTGTGCAGCCGCACCGGTGGTGCCACTGCCCGCGAAAAAGTCTAATACCTTCCCATTTTCGGGTGAAGAAATCTGAATAATACGTTTTAAAATACCAAGTGGTTTCTGCGTAGGATAGCCAGTCTTTTCCTTACCATTCGTTGGAACGATAGTATGCCACCAAGTATCAGTCGGGGTTTTGCCGCGTGCAGTTTTTTCCGGTCCTACAAGGCCTGGAGACATATAAGGTATACGCTCCATATCATCATAATTAAACACATAATCATCTGGGTTCTTTACGTAAACAAGGATGTTGTCATGCTTGGTGGGCCATTTCTTTTTTGATCGAGCTCCATAGTCATATGCCCAGATAATTTCATTTATGAAGCTATCTCTTCCAAAGATCTTATCCAGTAAAATTTTACAATAGTGGACTTCCCGATAATCAATGTGAAAGTATAAAGAACCATTGGGTGCTAATAATCGGTAAGCCTCCAGCAATCTCGGCTCCAAAAAATCCAAATAATCATCAAATAAATCGGAGTATGATTTTGCTCCGATTTTTATAGTCTCGTATCTTTGGCCTTGAAAACCAACACGGTCACCATTTTCTGACCGTATGGTCTTAATTTGTGTACGCTGTTGTACTTTCCCAGTATTAAACGGTGGATCTATATAAATTAAATCAACAGATTCTGGAGCTATATCTTGCATGATTGTTAAATTGTCACCAAAAATAATTTTGTTTTCCATATAACTCTCTAATAAATTCTAATCAGTGGTTAATAACTCCACGTAATTTACACGTGTCTTAATACTAATTATTCAAGGATCGCTGTAACTGACGATTTCGTGCGCTCCTTAAGTTTAATTAAATCGGAATACAAATCATCCATTATCTTCTTTACTTCTTTGAATTGTTCTTGTTGTCCCATTCTAATTGCTGCATAGACCCTCTCGGCTAATTGAGAATCAGAACACCTATAAACGCTTTCTATTTGATTAAGGGTTAAAGCAGCACATTCAAATGGGATTTCAGTGTGTTGCCCCCGGTTTCTTTGCCCGACTAAACGGACAACCTCTTGAGGAGGAATAACGTACCAAACACCATCAAAATAGATTACCAGTGTTTGGTATCTTATCGCTCGAATTTGGTTAATTGTATTTGAGGTGCAATCCTTGACGTCAACATGATACCAAACTCCATCGATATTTACCTCAGTGTCGCCTGAAGAGAAGTCATTGGAACGACGAACATTTGTTACTAGTTTTATAAATCTATCCTTAGCTTTTTGACCCTTTTGACGTAATGACTCGGCCAATTTTACTCCTCCTTATCCAAGAAGACTCCTGTACTTTTAGCTCTCCAAGGAAAAAACTAACAGAATACAAGACCTATACCTTTTAATTATGAAAATTCTGATTGGATGTATGTGATCTCTGTTTCTCTGCATTTCCGTTTAGTTTGATCTACTTCACTCAACTCATATTTTGAGTCGGGTTTTTGAAAAATGTCCAATCCGCGGTCAATTATGATCTTCCACCCATTATCTGCTTGGATACCACGCCGATGTACAGTCATGCTAAAGTCGAAACTGAAAATTACACCATGTTTGATCACGCTATTTCTTATTTCATCCAGTTTTTTACTTACTTCCCGCTCTTGATAAGCATCCTCTGCAGATGTTGTCAGATTAAGTTGGACAGGACCGCCTGATGTATCGATAATCCCAATGAAAGTGATTAAATTTCTAACTTGATATTCCAACCTAACATAAGGATCAATAATTTGGATTGACTTTGCACCGCTAAGGTACGGCCCAAATAGATTTTTATAACTATGACCTGTCTCTTCTTCTTGGATGTGAATTGTTTTAGGTACGAGAACACTTTCACTAATATCCAATGGGCTGGCAGTCATACGGATAGGCAAATCTGTATTTTCTTCAGGCTGATCTTCTTCATCTGATGAAATCGTCACTTGCAGGTGAGTCTGGTACTGAGGTAAATCGTTAGGATCTATATATTTTGCAGGCCGATGGTATTTTTGAAATTCATCAGGATATGATGTTTTCATAGTTATGGGTGTATATTCCCTGTCAAGTTTACAAAGCTCGTCTCGCACACGCTGGCGGAACTCTACCGCAGGATTCACGCAATAATTATAAAAATCCTGTTCGGAAGGTTGTTTGTCGGGGAAGAGTATTTTTAATAGACCAGTTGCACCGGCTTCGACATTCTTACTGTCTCGCATATCATCGCAGTTTTCAACCTGCATATTAGTTTTTACAAAATCCCGAAAACTTATATCTGCCCGTAGCATATGAAGAATTTCACCAAAGATATCTCCCTTCAGTCCAAAGCAAATAGAGGGTGTATCTTTGCTAATTCTTGGCAAATCCCATCCCGGTAATAATCCAGAAAAGCGATCTAGAAATGCTGTTTCTCGCAGAAAATTAGGAAAATCTCGGAACAAACCAATGACTTCGTGAAGGGGACGTTTATTTTCATCAAGATCGATATTTGCCAGAATTACGATTCCAGCTTCAGCAGTAATCGAACCAGCACTACCTCTCCCGAAACGCCCAGCTTCCAAATAGGATTTTAGAAGTGCAGTTAATTCTCCCGACTTATCTCCTTTTACTTTCTGCGCTTCATCAATTACAACGCTGTCAAAACGCGTAATAAGACCAGGAGTCTTGCGCGCATCATTGTAAAAAAGCACTGGGGCAGAGATTGCTCCAGATCGGACAGAAACATATCTGGACATATTCTCATAAACAAAGCTTTTGCCAGTTCCCTTAGGCGCCAGCTCAATTAAATTGAATCTGGGTTCCACCATCGGAATCAATCGACTAATTAAAAGCAGCTTCTGTCGTTCACTGTAAATATGGTGGTTAAAACCCATCGAATTGACAATAAAGTTTATCCATTCTTGAGTGGTAAACTCCTTGCGCCGTGCAATGAAGAAATCTAAATCAAGACTGGCAAGTTGGAATGGTGTAAACGCCCGCATGATCACCTGGCCGGGGCCATCATCGGTCGGAGGTGCATATGAAAGCGTACCCACTCCCCATATTCCACTGCTTAGTAACATTTCATTGTCCCGAACAATGTTGGGTGGCACTGAGCCTTTGCTCTCATCTAAAAAAGGGATAATCAAATGACGATCACCCTTTGCCAGGTCAACATATACCGAAAAATCATCTAGTAGTTTCACGTCATTTTGTTCGTAAAGGCGGTTCTTGATTGTTTCCCGTTCACTTTTATCAGGAACGAACCTCCGAACAAAATCAGCAATTTTGGAGCGCGATTCATCAGTCAGATCAGGTGAGTCCCCCACATAATTTGCCACAATCCATTCTCGAACATAAACCGGGATAGCCCGACTACCGAATCCTGCTTTCCGTGCAAAGGATTTATTGATAATCAATGACCCAAAGTTGTCTAATGCTTTTTGCTCAAATGTTTCCATAGCTTGCTCCTAAAGGTTATCCAAGTCGAACTTTGGCTTTGCAGGCTCGATGATTTCTATCGGTACCATGATATCGTTTATACAAGGTTGACCAAGGAATTCGTAAGTTAGTCTGATGTGTAGTTTTCGAAGACCAGTCTCTGCATTCCGAACACATCGAGATGGAACAGCAACTGGGAGCCGGACTAATTTTTCAAGACTTCCAAGTTTAAGTTTACTGGTTTCAAGGTTTACATCCATGATTTCTATTTGACATTCATCGCATGAATAATTATTTAAGTTGGTAATTTCCAGCAATAGGTCAAATTTCGTACCAACATATATTTTGTTACCTCCTGTGATTGTAATTGCCAATTGTTTGGGCGACACAATGACAGGTCGATATACTGCGGATGGGATTAGTGTTTCTTCGGGTGTTAGTCCACCGTGAATATATGCATTTTCATCGGTTGGCAAGAAACGGTAAAGCCGGCGAGCAACCAGGTAATTGGTTTCTAATTCCAATATCTCCCTTTTCAATAGATAACAATCGTATTTGTAATTTTCAGGCAGTTTCTTGATTTCTTCATCCGAAATAGAAATATAGCGATGATGTTCATCGTCCGCGCGTTTTCGATAGTAATCCCCTTGAATAACGTTAATGGTTCCCTTAGGGATTCGAGTGGATCCGTGATCTGAAATAATCACTACAGTTAGATCTCGTTCAGCTCCAATTCTTTCAGCAAAAGCTCGAATGTCTTGCGATAGCGAAACTAAGTAATTACGAATAGCTTGAGGGTGTGATAGGCCGGTTTGGTTCTCATCTTGGTGAAGGGTAATATCCAACGGTAAATAATTTAAGAAATAGATATCATGTTCTCTAGTAGAAATTGCCCGAAATTCACCAATACTACCCACATAAAGAACTTTCTTTTGTAATCGTGCTTTCCAAGTACTTTCCACTTGGTTCTTGTACGATGTTTCTTTGAATGGTTGATAATGACCTGTAATAATGCATTTTTTACTTACCTCAGTGCAAGAAGGCAGCATCGAGAAGCAATAACCCATTTGCTGTTCGTAAAAGCCTTGTACTTGTAATTGATGCAACAAATCTGGATAAAATTTGGCATTTAAATTATCTGCTATAACAACTAATACCGGGCTATCCAGCTGTTTCCATGCATTGCTGAGGTCTAACAACCATTTCCATGCCATTCTCTTTGAATGATATTTTAAGCTGCCGTAATTTGAATTCAGCCAATCAGAATAACAACTCGCAAATTCAGCAATTTCGTCATTCAGTTGACCTGTATTTTCTAACCAGAATCGGTATGGTAAGTAAGACTCTACTGCCCAATGAACCCATTCTTCCTCTGTCCAATTGGATTGTGGCTGGACAGGTTGAGGGCGAGTGATTAGTAAATCAAGAGCAGTAAGGATTTGTGAAACATTCGGGATTTCTTGGATAGGTTTAAATTTCACCCTAATTTTTTCCACCAAGGCTGCATCAATGCGTAATTGACCTTTTTGAAGAATCTGATAAATTGTATTAAATTCGATTTCCAACAAGCCACTCATCTGATCAATAAGTTGATTTATTTCCTCTACATTGCCCGGAGTGTTTTTACCGGAAAGATAGACTCTGATTTCATCAAGCACTCTTTCGTTGCCTCGTAGAAGAATTGGAACTTTTCGGTAATCAAGCTTGCTTTCTCGAAGATGTAAAAATGCAGTTCCAAAAAGGCGTTTTCCTATGGCTTCCGGGTAGCCAATTAACATTTTCATGGCAGACAGATTGCGAATTAATACTTGTGGTGATTCTTCCAGCCAACCTAACAGGACTTTTTCGCCATTTCTTTTCTCAGAATCTAGTTGAACATGAAGCTCCCTAAGTCTTTTTAAATACAAATCTTTAACTATAGGTCGATTAAGCGCTGCATCCCATTGGTCAGTCTCGTAATTGGCAATAAAATCTCCAATCCTTTTCAGACCCCCATCAGATATGAGAAAATTCCCAAAAAATACTTCTAGCAAGTATTCATCAAAAGTTACATTTGCTGATGCGGGAATGCTAAGATCAAGTAAAGAAGATTCTTTGATTTGTTGATCAGTAATTGATTCAGGAATAGAGATGCCTATTTGTTTAGCTAGTTGTTTTCGGACATTTATTTCCTCAATAGTAATGACTTCTTTTCCATATCGCTTTTGAAGGATGCTCAACCATTTCCCGATTTGATAATTGGTCGTTACGATATGAAGATCTTTCTGAGCATGAATTGCACTTACAATGCGATCATATCCTGAAACATATTGATCAATATCGTTCAAGATTGCGTCCGCGTTCGGAACTTGAATATCTAGAGAAAGATCAAGAATCGTAAGTTTAATCATGCGATTGCCCTGACTTATTTTTTAAACTCATCTCGGATGGTTTCCTCGATGGCGGATAAAATATCCGCATCCGTTATCATATGATCTTGCTTGATGTGAGAAATAATATCCTTCAAGAGGACGATTAATCCCGTCTTATCTCCTGGATTTTTAAACCTGTAAATCCTTTCTTTGGGATCCAGCTTGGGTGCTGGCTCGGGTATTAATTTGCTTTCATCGTCAAGATTTGTAAATGCAATACGTTCAACCTTGCTCGCTTCGTTCTGGCCGTTCGTCGTTACTAGATAATAAGTGCAGCTCTCGGCAATTTCAATTTCCTGGGGTAGAGAATCAACCGTCATGAATTGTTTTGCAATCAATGGGTCTTCATTCTTTGTAACACGTACCTTTACCCCAGCTTCAGGAACTGAAACTGTTAGCTTAGTCGAGCCATGGAATTTTGCTGCCCAGGTTCCCTGATAGCTCTGAGTCAATTCAGACATACATGTAAAAACCGGCGCCGGTACCTTGGGAAGACTGGTTTCAATCTTTGTAAGTGCATCCTGGAATTTATTGACATAACCAGTTGTTTGATCATAAGACCAGTCATCTACCTTACCAAGTGTGAATCCGTAAGCGTTCGGAATCACTTCCAGGAAGGTTTTCTCAATATCAACCAATTTCTGCAAAGCTTCAAGCACTGTCTTTGTTGAAGGAGTTTGCCAATCTGCAGTTAGAAGTTTCTGCTCAGGATGTAAACTTTTCAACCAGGTATTAATGGCGTTGGTGTAATCCTGATACGTTTCTCCTTCTGGATGGAATAATTTTGATAATTGGGAGACAATGCTCGTTTTTATTGTAGTAGCCCGTGTTTCTATTTCTTGCTTGTCTTTCAGTAGTTCCTTAATGATTTCACTTGCTTCATCATCGCCCAATTCGGCATCTGGATTGTAGCCATATGTTTGTTTGATTTGCTCCAATAGAATCTGGCTACCTGAATTACCCTCAGCGTTTTTCGTCAAAAAATCTACCAAGCTTTGAGCACTACTGTCATCGTTATAAACTCCTACTGCACGCTCAAGCCGAGTCCGTTCTTTCCACCACCCTTGTAACGCACGCCATGCTTCAGCTAGAGTTTGTTGAGTGCCGGCAGCGGCTGGTTCGCTTGCAAAAAGGTTATAAATTTCATTAATTAGTTTCGCGGTCGCGGGGGTTAATGGACGCCGTTCGAGTGTCGCTAATGGGAACTTGCCAGTAGCTACATCAATGATAGTTTCAGGATCGCTGGTATCAGAATACCCTAATCCGGCTGGGTTGACTTTCAATCGAATTTCATCACCAAAGTGACGTATTGCACAAGCCAGGAATAAGGCTAAGGCATATGGTCCAAGACCATATGGAGCTTCAGTCATTTCTGATAGTAGTGACCATATATTTAAAGTGTCACCGCGTTTTAAGCCCTTTATTTTATCAATTAAGCCAACCAGACCTGGAAATTTGATCTGGTACTTCGAAGGATTGCTTTCCAATTCATATGTGGCAATATTGCCTGAGTAATCCCCCTCCTGAATCAAGACCCCGTTGTTTGCCAGTGCAAGTTTCAAATACCGTATTTCACCACGATTTTCTTTCTCTCCGTGATCAATCTGCACTGGCTTGTCCAACTGAACGAGTTTTCCAACAGCATCGCGGAGGGCAGCATCTTTTGATGCAGAAAAACTCTTAGGGTGTGCCTTGCTAAGATATTCATGGCTGGTTGTGCTACGGCTTGTAAATAACCGGTTCATCAAAACGTCGGCCGGATCATATTCATTCACTGGATCGGCAACCAGGGTTTTTCCATCCTCGCGGTACCACAGTAATCCCTTGGCTTCTAGGTATCGTTCACGAGCATGAATAAAATCACCTACTCGGCCAGTCTTTTGGTTTTCTTTTCCAAGCATGTCGTCGGCTAAAGCTTTTTCCTGGAACTCCATCTTATTGTATTCGTCCGTCAACATGAATTGCTGGACAGCCATTAAGTTGATAACGGCTTCTCGAATCGGAATCGATGCTCGTGGAACACCGGCAATTACAGTAGCCAAATGATTGGACTTCACAGCCTGTTGTGCTTGTTGTATCTCCTGATCGTTTTCACATAAAACATAAACCATTGTGCCGTCGTATCGCTCACTCCAGGTGTTTTGTGAAACACGTTTCTGTTCTTGAAACTCCCAAAAATCGATCTCTGACCCGTCAGGTTGCTTATATTTAGCAATCAGCTCTTGGGGAGTCGCGAACACACGTATTAGGCGCTTATCACCCAAATAATCCTGGTTATGACCTTTGGCATCCGTCCAAATTTCCCATCTTTTTTCTGCTAATTTGCTGACCTTTTCTGATAGGTTTAATGGTTGGTTGAGGATATCTTGCTTGATTCCGTTGACCAGAGTGTCTAAATCAGCCATATTGCTTCGGCGAAACTCGTATTCTCCCGATGGGGATTGGAACAAGATTTTATTAGCCATCAAACTTTTAAGTTCACTGCCTAACATCTTCTTGTCATTCCCTGATACGAGGTTCAAACCGAATTCCAATGTCTGTTGAGTCACATTCACATTGCTTACTCGATAGACAAAGATCAGGTCTAAAACTCTTTTTGTAAAAGCATCAATTTCACGACTCAGCGTGTTTTTATATGCGAACCGTCGTGCTTCTTCTACAGCAGCCAGATAATTTCGGATATGGTCACGGATATCTGGACGCACCATCAACGTGGTATCTGTGAAACTGGGTTTGAAATAGGTGGCGAGATATTCTGGCGTGTATACTTCCAGCTCGCCATTCGGTCTGGTTACATCGTAATTACGCACAAACCAGGAGTATCCACCTTCTGGAGGATTCTCACCAAAACGCCGGAAAAACGAGAAGACTGATCGTGCATCCGACCCCAATTCTTTAGACATCTTCGTAAGGCAAAATGTCGTCATCGGGTGAGCCGGATAAATATTCTTCACGATTTGATCCAGGAGTTGAGGTTCATCCAAATAATCAAAGATTTTCATCCGCTTGGCATCGCCGGCCATTTTGGTCAGCAGCCAGGAATTCTTTTTTATGACCTCATCCTGCCAGGTCGTATTTTCAGTTTTGGGAGATACCAACGCAGCGATAATTTGTTCCAGTTCTTCGGACTCAAGACTGACTTCAGTAACGCGGTCCCTTACCACTCTAAAATCCATTTGAAGCGGTGTGTTCGCGCCATATGCTTCAAAACGTCGATGTCCTGTTCCAATAAATATCAATTGCATCCCATCAATGCCATCTTTGGACATTTCTGCAAAACCCTGGAAGATGCTCATGCTGACACGACCCTCGGAAAGGGCATACCCAAATTCATCAGCTAAAAATACCAACCCCTTATAACGCTTTTGGAAATCATGGTTCGCTAGAAGATCTTTGAGAATATCCAAAAGACTGTCGTTCTTAAATTTCATCTTGCTCTTGGTAGCTTTTTGGTAGGCTTCCTGAAATTGATCCATGGCCGAGTTTTGATTTAATCGGAGATTGGATTTGAGTTGCTCCAATGATTGACGCGGGTCATCCCCTCCTAAATGACTTAGGAAGTCATTGAATGTACCTACCAGCTGGCCAGCCTGTTCATCGTGTTCGTATTCTTCAATCCATTTCAACGCGCCTTTAAACTGGGTGTCTAACACGATACTCTCTGCGCCTTCATTTTGCAGGGCTTTTTCCAGGGCGCTGATCAACATTTCATCGAATAGTTTTGCTTCTCCAAAATCACAAGGAGCGACCAAATAACGACCATCACCACGCATGTTCCGAATTTTTTCGGAACCAATGCGGTCGCGTTTTGCCCAGTTATCAAAGAAAGCGGTCATCTCCAGATCGGTTGGCTTGGAGGAAAAGTAATTAGCCAGCATAAGACACAAATGACTTTTACCTGTGCCATAACTACCTGTCAGCATGAATACTTTTTCTTTATTTTCTTTACTGGGTAACTGTGCCTGTGCCAAGGAAATAAACGCTTCGCGGTGAGAGCGAATCGGAACATAACCACGCATATGATCGCGGTTTTCATTGTCGTTGTAGTAATAATCGAGTAAACGAACTTGATCGCCGTAGGCTGTATGGAAGTTTACAAGATCAAATATTTTCGTCATAGTGATCCTCCCCTTGGGGTTTAGATTGCTTCGAACTCGTTGAGCGGCAGAATGCGTGGTTGGCCGCAGGAATTGTTGAATTGGGCTGTTGCCAGAATTTCATCGCTCTGAATGAAAAAGGCAAAGGTTTTTTCAGTTACACTTGGAGAACGCAACTGAACTTTCATCCAGTGCAGCAAAGCCTGTTTATCCTCAGTTTTCCAGATGTTGAAAAGAAAGTCAGGATTATCAATCAGAACAAATTCTTCTTTCACTTGCAATCCTAATAGATATTCCTTCAGAAAATCAAACCCGCATTGAGTCATTTTTGGAAGGTCGGGTTGTTTTAAAAATGCCTCTTGAAGGTCAAGATAAAAAATGCCGGCGCGTTTCGCTGCTGCTCGTTTTGCGAACGAAGTTTTACCTGATTTTGCTGGATAATGGACAATAAATGCCCGCTTATCTTCGCTGCTTTGTTGGTCCAGATACTTGTAGAAGTTGATCATCGGGATTCACCTTTCAAGTAATGGGTTGCTGCAGATAACCAGGTGGTGTCTCGTTTAAACCGCACCTGATCCAACCCCGACCGTACTTCTACAGATAATAGTCCAGCGTTATGTAATTCATCCAAAGCCTTGCGAACTGAAGCCTGGTTCTGCCGAAAGATACGACCAGGGCTGAAATTCCCATCCACGATGAGCGGAATTTCTAGAGAAGGCGCACCAGGATAATATTGATCACGATACACCAGGAGGCTGCTGAGCCAGACCAGCGGCGGAATAATGGCTGTATTCGAATTGAACTCGTATTTTGTACCGCCAACATGAGTAATCAGGTCAAGCGGCGAAAAGATTTCATCAGTATAGCAGCGGATTGCGCCACGCAATTCAGCCGGCGCTTTCTTTTTCAGAGTAAGTTCCGACCACTTATCCGAAGCACTTGATAGCACTTGGGTGATTTCACCAAGATCGACTTCTGCTTTTCGAACCGGTAATTCATTAAAAGCGATACTCCAGATCACCAGACTAGCGTTCGAGGCCAGCATGTAATGGAACAACCACAAAAGACCTTTATTATCCAGGTAGGGGGATTCAGCAAGCACCAATTTACCAAATGGTGTTAAATTGTTTTCGGAATTTATCAAATAGATTTTACGACCAAAGGATAAGGTGGCTTCCGTTCGAGCGGAAGGGATTGAAAGAAGCTGGGCGATCTGCTCAATCGTAAGTTTGCTGGCTTTCAAATCACTGAGCTGGTGCAGGATGCGGCTGAGGTGGATGCTGTGGATCTCATAATGTCGGGTTAGTTCCAAGCGTGCATTTGCCGGAAGTAAACCGGAAAGAGTCAATCCAGGTATATCTTTTTGTAAAGGGATAAATTCAATCGTCTGTTCACTGGTGACGGTTTTCTGCGGTTTTGGAGGATCATCAAATAAATTGGGTTGCATGGGCATGTATGTTCCTCCTAAGCTTCCGTTTCTTCATCACTATCATCTTCTTCTCCTGCTTCTATAACCAACCCCTGGGCAGCTTCTTGCGCGGCGATTTCCTGGTTGAGCGCAACCAGCCGTGTAAAGATTTCGCGTTGGGCGGCCGGCGAAGGCATGAAGCGTATTTTTTTGCGGTCATTGGGATAAAAACCGTGTTGTAGGTCGATATCATCCCAACCATAGCAAACCAGGATGGAGTGATCCATTCTCGTTTGCAACAGACGCATCTGTTGAATATCTTCATCCTGACAGGTAGGATTATTGAACAGATTGTATGTCTTGGTTAATCCTAGCTGGCGCTGCTGCATGATCCATTGGCGGTGTTCATAAAACGCAATTCCTACTTGTTCTGTTTCCTTTTTTAGACTAATTAAAGGTTTTTGTGGAAAAGGGAAAGTTTCTAGACAATCACTGGAAGTATAACGAATATCAGTTCGCATTGTTGATGCATTTCGTCTCAACCAAATCTCGTGAATATTTGACTGTAATAAAACAAAATGAAAATAGTCCTCAAAAGCAAAAACAATTGTGGCATTCGATAAGATCATATCTTTTGGAATGAAAGTTACCATATGCATGTCGCTTACGATCGATCGCGCAATTACTCTTTCTAAATTTTTAGTTGCTTCGCGTAATCCTTTACGATATTCACCAAATAACCACCATCTCTCACGATTACGAATTCGATTTATTTTATCTCTTCCAGGTTTTACTCTTAAGCGAACTATATTAATTAAGTCCGGATATTTTTCAGCTTTATCAAGGGGCCAGTCATGAAAGCAAATTACAAATCGAGAGGAAGTTTGGTCTGGATTATCATTAATATCTTTTCCATTGATGAAAGGGTATATACATTCCCTATTATTTTGATTTTTAGTTATTAAATGTTGTGCCTCTTCTTGTTCAATAACAAACCCAATCCCCCAGACATCATCACCCTTATATGAAATTCCTTGATTTTGTTTAAGTCGATTGACAATAAAATCATATCCATCTTCGAGGCGTGATGAGATGTATGACACTTCTAAATTATCAAGATAGCATTTGCTGAATTTATTTTTTCCCTTTTGTAAACATACAAGGTTAATTTCAACATTAGCAAGTCCACTCCACTTAACAAACCTTGATGCAAAATAAATCGTGCCTCCATATTCAATAATTTTTTCCAGACCCACTTCTCGAGTATCACCTTGGCCGATTGTATTTGTTGCAACCATTCCAAGTAGACCATTTTTCCTAATAATATCAAATCCTTTGCGGAAAAAGTATGAACACAGATCAGCAACACCACCAGCTGAAGAAAACGAAGAAAATAGGTAATTAAGAAAATCAAGCCCTATTTCACTGCTAATTTTTGACCCACCTAAAAAAGGTGGATTTCCTATTACAACATCAAATCCCTTATGATGCTCCGACCAAAAAATTATTGGAAAATCGAATTCCCAGTGAATCATGTGTTTATTTATCAATAGGTTTTGTGCATCGTTTTCTATTTGCCGTTGTAAATCTGTTAGGTCAACTCCGTTTTCATACATTTTAGCCAGGCAATGTAAATCATTTGCCGAGATTTTTAGTCCCATGTTTTGTGCAACAAGAAGATTACCTATTTTTTTATAAGGTTTGAGGATGTTTTCAACCTCTTCGTAATCCAATTCTTGCTGGTGAATGTCCTCAGCGCGAGTGACAATCTGGTTAGCGATCTTCTGAAGCAATGAATTTGCCTCGCCAATCTTCTGTTGAAGGGGACGAACTTGGCTTACCAACATATATTGACCCTTGGCTTCAGCCACAACGGATTGAGCAGTTGATTTGCTAAAATCGTCTTGCTTTAGCAAGTGTTCAATTTCATCCAGGCTGGCGCCCAGCAGGCTGTTGCCTTCTTTCAAGTGGTGATTCAGGAAGGAAAGCGGCTGTCCTAATTGCATAGTCGCAAGCCATAAGGAGAGCTTGGCCAATTCCACTGCCATCTGGTTGATATCCACGCCATATAGACAATTTTCCACGATACGCTTTCGCCAATGATCCGCGTCCAGGTTGATATTGACATTTACCCAGGGGGTTCGAGTGTACACCCAGAGGATAAAGTTGGTCATCTGGTGAGCAATGTGCACCAGGAAATGCCCGCTGCCCATGGCGGGGTCGCAGGCGCGCAAACTGAGCACCTGGCTCTCAACAAATTGAACCAATTCGCTGTCGACCCGCTCCTGCAGCCGGCGGCGTTGTGCTTCACCGGGCGTGGCATCGATTTCGGCCAGCCATTGGGTGAAATTGGGCTCAAATTCCAGCCAGCGCTCGTTCAACAGGCGCAGTACAGTCTGCTTGACCAGGCGTTCCACCAGATCTTCGGCGGTGTAGTGTGTACCGGTGGCTTTTCGCTCGTGCGGGCTCTGGGCAAAATAAACTTTTCCCTTTTTCAGGAGCTCGTCATTCGGTTTGCGCTCTGTCTTTTCGGCACTCAGATATTTGACTTTACCGTCTTTATCCCGCCGTGCCAGCAGCTCTTCTTCGGCAATAAACAAGCGATACTCGATCATGCCTTCGTACAGGCTGCCCAAATGCCGCACCGACAGATCACGGTAATCAATGAGCTCGGGCTCCGTTTCACCTTTGGGGTCAGAAAGGTAAGCCAGTTCAACCAGGGCTTCCGCAAGGAAGCGGTTGGCGATCTTGCATTCCTTCAAATAGACTTTGTCTTCATTCTCAAACAACCCGCCATTGTACGGTGGGATGCCCATATACTCGTCGCTGTATTGAATCGCATTGAACAAAGTGTTGAGCTGATCCCAAAGATTGGTCTGCTGGATAGCGTTATTACCGGGGTTGAGGTGAACGGCATAAGCATCTTCCACCAACCGGTTCAGGCTTATGGCGCGGTAATCCTCGCGGTCCATTGGCAGCAGGTTACGCGCTTCAGCATAAAAAATAAACAGTAAGCGATACAGCAAATAGGTCGCATTACGGTATATCTCATCCCGCTCCGCATCGGTAAAAGCCCGTGTTCCACTGGGGTCGATGGCATGTACCAATCCCATGCAGAGCTGTGCCATAATTCCATCCCCGCCACCGGGGGTATTCAGATTATCGCTGACACTGGTCTTAAGATATTTTTCTGTGGCTTCAGTCGCTTGAATGGATTGCTCTAAAAATGCATCCAGTTTATTTTTGCCAGTTGATTCATCTTTTTCCAATGAATCTTCCAGCCGGACGATATGATGAAAGAGATAGGCTGCCAGCCGGTCGTCCTGCCCGTTGAGTAAATCGATCAGATCAATTTCTAAAAAGGCTTCATATTTTCGAAGGTTTTTGGCATCCAACAAGCGCCATTGATCCCCGTTGGTTAATACGATCCAACGAAGATCGTGTTCTTGTTTATGCAACGCCAAGTTCACCGCCTGGATCATCCAGTGCTGACCTTTCGGCAGCGTGCCATCCGGTGCATGCCCATCCAACTTTTGACGCTCACCCACCACATAACAGATCGCGAGCGGACTCTCACGTTCCCACGGCGCAACCAGATACCAGGCCTCTGGAAATTCAGGTCTTACTTCAACCAGATCCAAAGTTTGCTGATTCAGCAGGGGCCGAATCCAGGTTTCTACAAGATTATGTGGAGAAGAGAAATCAGCATTTCGATACCAATCACGGGCGCTTTCGTGGACGAGATAGTTGGCAGATGCGATTTCTTCTTCCGAGGGATGAAGATTTCTCAGGAAAATGTTATTAAAAAGAAGATGGTTGGTGTATGCCATAATGAAGGTTTACTTTTGCTCCGGATGGATGTTGTATTTTTTAGATCGTAAAATATAAGGATCCTCGCCACCTTCCAGGTGGTCTATGACCGCTTTCTTCACTTCCGGACGGTCAATCGCGCCAGAGGCAACAATTCGTCCAGTTGCTGCACCTGCTTTCATGACAATAAATTGATCCGTGTCTGATGCCACAGCAACAGAAGAATTATGGGTAGTGAGAATAAATTGGCGTGAGTTCTTACCACGACGAAGTTTTTTAGAGATATCTTCCCAAACTGAAATGACATCTAATGCGTCTTCAGGTTGGTCTATCACTACAGGCATAGTTCCATCGCATAAAGCAATAATCAATAGGGCAGTACATTTCTGACCACCGGAAAGTTCGGTAAGGTCTTCATATACACCACCTTCTTTGCAAAATTGGATTGAGGGAACATCCGATGGAAAACAATTATGTTGAAGTGCTAGTACGTTCGTAAAATCGTCAACAGACCAGAGCTTTTCAATAATCTTCTTTGCCCAACCTTCTGTTATTCCTGATTCGGCAGCAAGATGAGCATGATTGTGATCTAGGATGTACTGAACGAACCTTCTTGGCATAATTCCATTAACAATTTTTTCTCGATCTGGCATTGATGGGGCGTTTTGTCCCCCTTTTACAAGTTCTGAAAGGTTGGATAGATACTCATTCCGATCTGATGCGTGATTCAAAATAAGTTTAAGTTTGTTATCTGAGAGTTCAGTTATTTCATCATATTTTTCTTTCCGTATATCAAAATATTGGTGATATAAGCGCTCAAGCTGATCTAATGCAGCATTTCTAACAGCAAGGAGGTTAGGTAAATTATCAGTAAGTTTTCGATATTCTAATTCTTCCTTTTTAAGATTAGTTAATTGCCTTTCTAGTCGTTTCCTTTCATACTCTTTAGCTTCACGATCTCCACCAATTTCCTTTAATAGTGCTGCATATGCTTCGGAGATTTGTGTGTATTCAGGCATCCATTCAGTTAATTCGGCAGTTATTTTATCTTTCTGTGAGATCAATTGCGGAACAACCGAAGATAATGACTGACTTAGTATTGTTTTTGATTTTCCCGCATAATCTTGCACAGATTTTAGAGTAGGTTCCGTAGAGAAATCATCGGGTAGATCATCTAGAAGTTGATTGCCAATATCCACTTGCCATTGTCGAACCATTGAGATAATCTCATCGACGTAGGATATTTTTGAATTGATGATTTGCTTTTCCTTTTCAGCAGCCTTGAATGAGTTAAAAAGTGGGTTAGCTAAAGACCGGTCAATAGCTGCTATTTGTTCTGTGAGAGTTCGAATTTCTAATTGGCAGGTATCTAAACGCGAACGTGCTTGAATACTTTGATTTAATACACTATCGTTATCTTCTAATGTTGACCGAACTTTCGTTATTTCAGACTCAATTTGACGTGTATCAATAAAGCGATCAATTAAACGAAGTTGAGCGTTTTTGTCTTCTGCGATCTTAATGACTTCTGTTTGGCTATAAGCTAAGATTGGACATAAACGTGCAATTTCCCCTTTGAATTCATCACCAGTAGTAACATTTTCACACCTACTTGTACTTTGGATTTGAAAACTGCGAACTCCACCCGTACGTCCTTCAAAAACCCTATTTATTCGATACTGAGTACCATCTGAAATCTGGAAGATTATTTCAACAGAATTTCCTACTTCAAGACGTTTTTCAAGTTTCTTTATGTGGTCTTCAAGTAAATAGTTGTCTGTATTTGTAGTTTGCATTAAGCCGAAGCGTAGCAACTCAATTGCAAGAGATTTTCCTACACCTTGACCACCGATTAGACAATTAAGACCTTCATGAAATTCAAATTTTTGACCACGTAAAAAACCTGTGCCCCCGACATTCATCCCAATAATTTTTGGGTACCCATTCTCTCCATGCATTCCCATTAACTGAATGCGAACTTCTGGATCTGCAAAGCACTGGCGAAGACCTTCAATATCTAATTGATCAAGCTTAAACCAGGAATGCCGGCTTCCAATGCCAGCCGCCGAATGTTTCGTTGGTTCTTGTGGATCTGAATTATCTGATGCCTGGTAAAAAGCTGGTATTCGTTTGATATGATGTGCTTCATCAAACCCAGCAGGTAATCTCCCACTAGCACATTCGACTGCATCAAACTGAGCCTCATTGATAATTTTCAGTAGAGGGGCGGGAACATTTATGCTGCCGTCCTCCTTGAGTTTAAAGTTGTCGTTGAAAATACCTTTTAGCTGATCGATATGTGCCAGAACTGCCAACCCACCCCTAGAATGTATCGTATCGATTACTTCATAGACACTTTTTGTGCAGACCGTCTCTGATTTGCCAAACTCATCAGGCTTCAAATCTAGTTTCCCGAGTAAACCTTCCACGTCTTTTTGAGTTGCACTTGGATCAAATATTGCGACAAGGTGGCCGAGTTCCAAGGAGATCTCTACACCTGGAAATATCACAAGCCCTCTGTCCGCAGCAGCTTTTTTCATCTCATCGATCCATGCCGCGTTATTGTGATCGGTTACGGCAATCCCATGCAATCCCATGTCTACTGCTGCTTGGATAATTTGTTCAGCGGTTTGTTTTTTATCTAAATAGCATTTGGATGCCGGAGTATGGACGTGAAGATCGAGTTTGTAAAAATGGAGACCTGACATTTTTCCTCCCTAACCTTCTTGATCTGACAATTGTGAAAAAGGGTGTGATATTTCTTTACGCATTCTTTTCATTATCCCTTCTTCTGAGGGGTTACATCTTCTGGATCAGAGCCAGGTATCCTAAGTGCGTCTTTTTCCTGATCCTTGGTCCATTGAATGATCGTCTCTTTTCTGAAGCGCCAATGCTTTCCCACTTTGAAGCCAGGTAACCGTTTATCTTGAACAAATTTATAAACGGTCGATAATGGGAGTCGTAAATATTCAGCTACTTCCTCTGCCGTTAGGAATTCGGAGTCCATAAGAGCCTCCCAATTATTTAGTTTGAACACAGTTGCTTGAGATTATTATAGCATCTCTACAAAAAAGGGAAACAAAAAAACGCTCGAAAGTTTATTCTTGAGCGTTTTATGGTTTGGTGAAACTTACTTCAGATTTAGCTATTTGCTCAGCCCGTATTTTTCGAAAGTTCTTTTTATAATTTCTTTGGCTTTGGGGGATTTGGTGGAAATATTATCTTCCTCTATAATTTTTTCGATTTCGAGAAGAGCAAGAGCCAAATTGGAACGATCCTGCCCGTTTAAATGTGCGAATGATTCAAAAATTTTTATCAGTTCAGGATCAGGTTTTGGAAGATCCAGTACCTGATAAACCTTAATCCCAAGGATTCCAGCGATGCCTAACACTTCTGGACCTTCAGGTAAAAACTCACCATGTAACCAGCCTAATACCTTGGAAGGTGGATAACCTAACAGATCGCAAAAGGCTATGAAATCTTCCTCTCCCGCCTGGGATCGGCTCCATCGTTTGTACGCTCTGTTAAACCAGGCCGGAAAGTTGGACATGTGGCTTTACTTTTCAAGGATTGCGATGTGGAATATG
>Ga0209717_1001570_pt1 | contig 24170 bp, 20 predicted proteins | sample AD_UKC048_MetaG_FD_184418 | JGI IMG/M metagenome (GOLD analysis project Ga0209717, IMG submission 184418) | Active sludge microbial communities of municipal wastewater-treating anaerobic digesters from USA - AD_UKC048_MetaG (SPAdes) (version 2) | ecosystem: Engineered > Bioreactor > Anaerobic >... | reverse complement strand
AAAACAGAAAATATCATGATCCGGAATCGCATTTCACTTGTTTGTATACTGACCCTACTCGTTCAACAAATGGCCTTTGCCCAGCAAGCCAGTGGAGACTTTATGCGCAGCATTGGCCGCATTTATGTGGTAGTAGCGGTCATCCTGATCATCTTTTTTGGCATCGTCCTTTTTTTGATATACTTGGACCGTAAGCTAACCAAATTGGAAAACCAAATTAAAGAAAATGAGTAAAAAAGGCGGATTCTACGAAAGTGTAGAATACTACTTCGACCGGGCAGCGCCACACACTGGGCTGCCCCAAGGGCTGTTGGACCAAATCAAAGTCTGCAACTCAGTTTATCGGATGAATTTTCCGGTAAAACTGCGTGATGAAGTAAAGGTCATCGAAGCCTATCGGGTACAGCACAGCCACCACCGTACCCCGACCAAAGGTGGAATCCGGTTCAGCAACCACGTGAATCAGGAGGAAGTGATGGCTTTGGCTTCATTAATGTCGTACAAATGTGCCATTGTTGATGTGCCTTTTGGTGGCGCGAAAGGTGGCGTAAAAATCAACCCTTGGGAGTATACTCCGGAAGAGTTGGAAAAAATTACTCGCCGATACACCGCTGAACTAATCAAGCGCAACATGATTGGGCCTTCAGTGGACGTACCTGCTCCCGATTACGGAACTGGCTCTCGCGAAATGGCCTGGATTTACGACACTTACCGTGCGTTTAAAGGTGATGAAATCGATGCAGCCGGATGTGTAACCGGAAAACCGGTAACCCAAAACGGGGTGCGTGGCCGGGAAGAAGCAACCGGACGTGGGGTTTTCTACGGAATCCGCGAAGCTTGCAACGTACCTGAAGACATGAAAAAGATTGGCTTGAGTGCAGGTACCAAAGGCAAAACCTTTGTGTTGCAAGGTCTGGGGAATGTCGGCACTTTTACGGGCAAAATTTGCCAGGAAGAAGGGGGCATGATCCTGGTTGGGGTAGGTGAGGTAGAAGGAGCCATTTACAATCCAGATGGCATCGACATCAATGATCTGCTCCAATACCGCAAGGCCAACGGCTCCATGCTCAATTACCCCGGTGTACAAAGTTATGATAAGGCCCAGCGAGAAATCGCCCTGGAATTCGAATGCGACGTGCTTGTACCCGCAGCGCTGGAAAGTGTAATTACGATCAACAACGCTAGTCGAATTAAAGCAAAAATCATTGCTGAAGCGGCCAATGGTCCGGTTGCTGCGGATGCGGAAGAGGTATTGCTCGCAGCTGGAAAATTGATCATCCCCGATTTTTACCTCAACGCTGGTGGGGTAACCGTTTCCTACTTCGAATGGTTGAAAAACTTATCGCACATGCGTTTTGGGCGGATGGACAAACGTTTCAATCAGGGACGGATGATGGACATGGTCAACCTGATTGAACGCATGACCAATCGCGATGTCACCAATGAGGAAATGAAAATCATTGCACGTGGAGCGGATGAAATTGATTTGGTGCGCTCAGGCCTGGAAGAAACCATGATTACCGCCTATCACCAGATTCGCGAAGTAATGGTGGTGAATCCAAAAATCAATGATTTGCGGACCGCCGCCATGGTGAATGCCATCAACAAGATCAGCAACGATTACATGTCTTTAGGCATTTGGCCATAACCATATATAGTTGAGGTTTAGTTTGGTGCCTGGACCCTACAAGGAATTTGTACGGTTTGGGCACCAAAAACCAAAATAAATTTTTTCAAATTAGGGCACTTTTTGGACTTTGAGGCTTTAATGGCTGTTTTAACTTAATTTGTGAAATATTGCTGGTTCATTTTGCTGTAAAATGAAATTATTTAAAATAAAATTAGGCATTATTTGATTGTACGTTTGTAAAATTATGTTTATGTCCCTATCTTGTCACTTAATTTATATCGTTCAGTTAATTTATGGAACCCATGTCGGAAAAATTGGATAAAATTGACCTGAAAATTCTCAGAATACTTCAGGATAATTCTAAGATCACCAACCTTGATCTTTCCAAAAAAATTGGTCTTTCACCCGCTCCTACACTCGAACGAGTTAAGAAACTAGAATCTAGTGAAATCATTGAAAGCTATCATGCCAAAGTGAATCCACAAACGATTGGCCTGAATGTGAAAACTTTCGTACTGGTTTCTTTGGCTTGGCAGAAAGAAAATGCGCTCAACAACTTCCTGGATAAAATCAAACAGATTGAGGAAATTGTTGAATGTTATATCATCACGGGTGAGGCGGATTTCCTCATCAAAATTGTTTGTCGGGATATTCCTACCTATGAACAACTTTTGTTCAAAACCCTTTCCCAAATCGAAGAAATTGAGCGGCTTAAAACCCTCATGACTTTATCAACGGTAAAAGATTCTAAGGTTTTGCCTTACAAATATGATTGATCCAGGATTTTTGTAAGCGGATTGTACAAACCACCTGATTTATCTTTTTGTATCTTAGCCGCTGAGCGTTGTACAATGCTCAGCGGCTTTACATCTTTGGAGAAAATTACCTTACGCCTTCCCCTCTCTGGGTGAATTAATACGGCAAAGGCTCATTTAGCATTATGAAAAAAAAGAAGCGGACTTTACTGTGGCAATTGGAACCGGAAGAAGGAGCAACCCCATCGTACCTTTTGGGTACCATCCATGCCAAATGTGATGAGGCTTTTTTTCAAATCAATGAATATTGTGCCCTGATTGAAAAAGCCAACGTATTCGCAGCTGAAATTGACCTGGAAGAAATGGGCAATCAGGATTTTATCCAACATGCACTATTGCCTGACTATCAAACACTTTCTGGTATTCTTCCTCCTAAAAAATACGCCAAGCTTCGGCACATCATCCACAAAACCTGTGGTCAGGACATTGCCTTGTACGATCGCTTTTTGCCGATTCTTTTGGTCAACCTGGTACACGAAAACTTGCTGCCAGCCGACCAGCCTTATTCACTCGATCGGTACCTCTGGGATTACGCCATTCGGATCAACAAACCGGCTACTGGCCTGGAAACTGTGGCACAACAAGCCATGGTGTTGCACAAAATTCCGATTGAAGACCAAATTAAAGATTTGTTGTACCTCGGAAAACACATCGGCAAGGAAAGACGAGAACTGTTCAAAATGGTGGAAATTTATGCCAGTGGGGATTATCAAACTTTGTTCAAAGCAGCCAAAAAACACGTAGGGGGATCGCGAAAAATCCTGCTGTATGACCGCAACGTCACCATGACCGCACGCTTGTTGGAACTTTTACAATCCGATACCGTGTTTTGTGCCGTAGGTGCAGCTCATCTCGGTGGCCAAAATGGCATCTTGCGCTTGTTGAAAAAAGCAGGGGTGACCCTCCGGCCACTGGATTGGAAAGAACACCAAAATGCTTAGCAAGGGAACACTTATTTTATTTTACACAAATAAAATATCCCGAAGGGTTTCCTTTTTTCATAAAGGCCTTTATATTTGCACTCGCTTTGCAGCAAAGGTCTTAAAACCTTTAACCTAACGGAGGAATGGCAGAGCGGTTGATTGCAGCAGTCTTGAAAACTGCCGTACTGAGAGGTACCGGGGGTTCGAATCCCTCTTCCTCCGCTAAATGAAGCAAGTGTCTGATTACCAGGTGCTTGCTTTTTTTTTGCTCAGCCCAGCACCGCATCCTTCCCAATCAGATACACATCCTTATCCCTCGCATCCACCGATGCTTCCAAACTTGCCCATTGCCCATTCATGGCGCTGAACGCATGGATTTTATCCTGACCGGGCTGAATCACCATGGCCACATTGCCGGAAACAAAAAACTGGTCACCTTCACTGGGGTTTACCGCAACATCAAGGGTACTCCAACTTCCCGTAATCGCACTGAACGCGCGAATTTTGTTCTGAAATGGCTGCATGATGAGTGCCACATTGGCACCAATGCGGTAAGCATCCCCGTGCCGTGGATCTACGGTAACATTGAGATGGGCCCAACTGCCCGTAGCGGCGCTGTAGGCGCGGATGTGGTTTTGGCCGGGCTGAACCACCAGGGCCATATTGGTGTCGATGAGATAGGTCTCGCCCCGATTGGCATCTACGGGTACATTGATGACCTCCCAGGTTCCGGTAAAAGCGCTGTAGGCACACATCCGATCGCGCATCGGCTGGACGATCAGGGCGAGGTTTTGTTCAATCAATTCTACATCACCTTCGTTGTTGTTCACTTCAATGTTGATGGTAGACCATACGCCTGAAAAGGCACTGAAGCCGTGAATGCGGTTGCGACTGGGTTGTACTGCCAAGGCGACATTGCCCCGCGTCGCGTAGTGGTCACCTTCGCGGTTGTTGACCGGAACTTCCAGATTGGCCCAATTGCCATTGATGCCGCTGAATGCGCGCAGCGCGTTCTGACCGGGCTGAACCACCAGGGCCACGTTGGTGTCTACCATGTAGCGATCGTCTTCGTCAGTGTTGATGATCACTTCCTGGCTTACCCAGGCTCCTTTTTCAGCACTGAATGCACGGAGCTGGTTTTGACCGGGTTGCACCACCAGTGCTACCCTTGATAGGTAAAAGGTGGGATTGATTTCTGACATAGCTTATTTGGGAAGAATTTGGTCAAATCTAAGACTTGGAACCAAGGTGCCTTCTAATTGATCACCTGGGCCAAAAGTTTTAACTTTGGTGTAAGTTGATGCTTTTGGCACCGCATAAACATCGAGCTGTTTGGTTTTTAAATTGACAATCCAAACTTCCTGAATGTTGGCTTGAGCATAGAGTGGCAATTTGATTTCACGGTCTTTTTCAAGCGTCGAATCGGCAACTTCTATCAAAAAAAATACTTCAGCAGGAGTAGGATGTTGATCAAAATAGAAATCATCTCTCCATTCTAAGACCGCAATATCGGGCTGTGGTTCAGAATATTTTCCCAATGCAATGGGGTTCTGGATGGCAACCAGATGGGTATTACCCAGTATTTTTTCCAATATTTTTTGAAGTCGATTAACTGTACCACTGTGAGGGCTATTGATTGGACTCATTTCAACAATTTCTCCATTCAGCAATTCGATCCGTGCATTTTCCAATAAACCATACGCTCCCAACTGATGGTAAACTTCAGTTGAAAACTTGAATCTTTGAATAGCGCTGTTCGTGGTCGATGCCATATAAAACTGGTTTGATGCAAGTTATCTAAATTAGATTACAATTGCAAGCGCCTTAACCTAGCCCAAAAACTGCCGCAAGTAGTTGCGTGCCGTCAGAATGGCGCTGTTGACATCGGCGGCTGAACCTTCGTAGGCTTTGTCTTCCACCTCGATACAAACCGGCCCGCGGTAGCGCACATCGGTGAGCGCGGCAAAAAACTGTCGCCAATTGACGTCACCCAGCCCAGGCAATTTGGGGGAGTGGTATTCCAGCGGATTGGCCATAATCCCCACCCGATTGAGTTTATCCGGATAAACCTTGGCGTCTTTGAGGTGGATGTGGTGCAGGCGATCCTTGTAATCGTAAATCGGACGGATCGGATCCATCATTTGCCACACCAGGTGAGAAGGGTCGTAATTGAGCCCAAACACCCGGCTGGGAATCAGTTCGAACATTTGGTCCCAAACAGCAGGGCTGATGGCGAGGTTTTTCCCTCCCGGCCACTCGTCATTGCTGAAAAACATCGGACAGTTTTCAATCCCGATTTTGACATTGTATGCTTCCGCCGTTTTGATAATTTCGGGCCAAACCTGGGCAAATTTTTTCAAGTTGTCGGGGATGTTTTTGAATTGATCCCGGCCAATAAAGGTATTCACCACGGGAATTCCCAATGCTGAAGCCGCCTTGATCACTTTTTGGATATGCGCCCGAAAAAATGCCCCCTGGTTTTCGTCGGCATCCAAGGGGTTGGGGTAATAACCCAACCCTGAAATATACACGCCCGTTTGTTGTTGTACGGCCTGGATGTGGCTGATGGAAGCGGCGTCGAGCGCTTCCACGTCGATGTGGCTCACCCCGGCGTAACGGCGTGCATCGCTGTTGTTGCGGGGCCAACACATGATTTCTACACAGGTAAAACCATTGGCTGCGGCATAGGCCATAACCTCTTCGAAAGAATGCTCAGCGAGAATGGCGCTGACGAAACCGAGATCTAACATAACTTTTAAAAGATGAGCGGTGAAACAGTACTGCAAAATACACGGAAAGGAATAATAATGCAAAATGGAACAGGCTTTATTAAAGGACTTGAATAAGTCGGAGCTGTTGAAGTGGGATGGAGATAAAATAACCCGCCAAGGAGAAATTTGAAGGCGGGTCACTGAAAACTTTTATCTTAGTGACGGAAAAGAAATAAACACCAAACGAAAAACCAAATTCGCCATGTCCACGCGCCGCAATTTCCTGCAAAAATTCAGTGCTCTAGCGGCTTTGAGCGCTACACCTCCATTTTTAGACAGCGCCCAAGGCAAGACCTTTTTGCGCAGCATTGACCGCGTTGGCGGACTGAGCCTCGAAGAAAGTATCCAGGATGAAACGTTTTGGTACCAGGTGCGCCAGGCCTATACCGTTTCTTCTTCGCTGATCAACCTCAATAACGGTGGGGTTTGTCCACAACCCAAGGTGGTACAAGAAGCGGTAGAGCGCTACAACCGCTTGAGTAACGAAACGCCTTCCTACTACATGTGGCGGGTGCTGGACGAAGGCCGTGAACCCCTGCGTCGGCGCTTGGCGGATCTGGCGGGTTGCTCCGCCGAGGAAGTGGCCATCAACCGAAATTCCTCGGAGGCCCTGGAAACGGTCATTTTTGGCTTGCGCCTGCAGGCTGGCGATGAGGTAGTACTCACCAAGCAGGACTATCCCAATATGATTAATGCCTGGAAGCAACGCGAAAAACGCGACGGGATCGTGTTGAAATGGATCAATCTGGAATTTCCTTCCGAAGACAAAAACTACATCGTCAAGACCTTTGCTGAAGCTTTTACGGCCAAAACCAAGGTCGTACACGTCACCCACCTGATCAACTGGATTGGTCAAATCCTGCCAGTGAAAGAGATCGCACAAGAAGCCCACAAACGGGGCATCGAAGTGTTGGTGGATGGTGCTCATACTTTTGCGCATTTCCAATACAGCATCCCTGATTTGGGTTGTGATTATTACGGCACCAGCTTGCACAAGTGGCTGTGCGCGCCATTTGGCAGCGGTATGTTGTACGTACGCAAAGATAAAATCAAAAACCTTTATCCTTTACTAGCTGCACCGGATGCAGAAAGTGAAGACATTCGCAAGTTTGAAAACCTGGGTACCCGTTCCTTTGCCATCGAACAGGGCATCAACCAGGCGATCGATTTCCACGAGATGATTGGCGGAGAGCGCAAGGAAAAACGCCTGCATTACCTCAAAAACTACTGGGCAGAAAAGGTCAATAAATTGCCCAAAGTGCAGGTGAAAACTTCACTGAAGCCTGAATTTGGCTGCGCCATTGGCATGCTTGCCATCGATGGCAAAAAACCGGGGGAAGTAGCCGATTTCTTTTACCGCAACTTCAAAATTCACTCGGTAGCCATTGAATGGGAAAATATCAAAGGGGTGCGTTTGACCCCGAATGTGTACACGACCACGCGGGAGTTGGATACCTTGGTGACAGCGATTCAGCAGTTGAGTAAGCAGGCATAGATTTGCTCATTTTTCAATTACAATATCCACTCGCCTGTTCAGCGACTTTCCTTCGGCACTGGAATTGCTGGCTGCAGGCTTGGTCGATCCATATCCTTTCACTTCCAATTGAACCGAAGTGGGAATCCCCCGGTTTTTCAAAGCCGTGGCGACCGCGTTGGCGCGACTTTGCGACAAGAGCAAATTGTCTTTGGCATTGCCCACATCATCGGTATGGCCTTCGATGCGACATTTGGCTTCAGGGTTGTAATTGAGCATACGCACCGTTATGGCCAGGATAGAATCTGCCGCTGACATGAGTTCAGATTTGCCTGTTTCAAAAGAAACTTTTTCGCTAAAACGAATTTTGATCCCCTCGTCATCTTGTTGAATATAGCGTTTGGCTTCGTCTTCCATAGGTTTAAAATCAAAAGGTTTGAAGGCTTTATCCTCCGGGGTTTTGAACATCAATACAAGTCCCATTCGATTGGGCAAACCTTGAAAATACCATACTTTGATGTCGTGAAAACCAGCATCGAGTTTAATTTTACCTTGTTTCATTTCTCTGAATTGACGAGAGCCATCACGATTAATGACTTCAACAGAATCAATCCACAAACGGGAACCATCATCAGATTGCAGCAAAAATTCGTAAACATTGGGCGTCTTGACTTCAAATCGTCCAGTGTAGATGATGGCAAAAACTTCTTTTCCCTTGGGTACCCCTGGAAAAGTAGCATTCAAAAGTCGTTCGGTGATGAACAATTTTTGGGCATATACATAACCAATTGGAGTGGTTTTTTCAATTTCAGGATCGTAGCCTTTTTTAGGGTCGATGCCATCTCGTGGGATCACGAAATTGTAAATGGTTCCTTTAAACCCAATCAAGAAGGGCTCGGTGCGGCCCAAATCTTCTGCATTTTGGGCAAAGAGCAGCAGCGGGAAGCAACAAAAGAGAGTCAGGGTTAAGGCACGGGGCATGACTGGAGCATTAATGGTGATGTAATCAGTATCACCTTAATAACTAGGTTTACCCGGAAAGTTACAGCCTTGAAATAAAATTATTTGTCGTGTTGATTACCGCCCAATCACCATCTTCCGTGACACTGTATTGAGCCCGTCCGTCAGCGTAAAAACGTACAGACCTGGAGCCAAATCATTTGCCTCAAAAGAAATTCGATTGATGCCTTGCGAAATTTGCACCGGACGACGTTGGATCAACCTGCCCATGAGGTCATACACCCGGAAGTCAAATTGCCCACGGATGTCAGCATCCACTTCGATTTGGGTGTAACCGCTGAATGGATTGGGTACATTGCCCATGCGCAGTTTGGTGGCCGCTAATTCACGCGTAGAAGACGTGCGACAAGCCGCTGAACCTTGTGGGCGAATGTATAAATAGTAATTCCCCTCAGTGAAAAGCTGAGCATTGGGGAATGTAATATCGATGGGCAGCACACTGTTAACCTGGCCTTTGATTTTTAAGTCGGTTACACCGATATTCGCTGCGCTGGTGGGGGTACCCGAGACGATGATACACCCTCTGGATTCAGCCGGGAAAACACAATTGGGCGGATTGCAGGTATAGCTCAACCCCACAGGCATGTTTTCAACCGCCTTGGTAGTGCTGAGTTGGATGCTGTTGACCGGAAGTTCTCCAAAAAGTCCGGCATTGAAACTTTTGGGAACCGACAGCGTAAAGACAAAATCGAAGTAGGTATTCAAACAGGCGGTATCGGAGATACCACCTTTAAGATTGGTTTTGGAGTAGGGGAGTGGGAATACCCCATAAGAAGTGTCAGGGATCGTTGAGTCAGGTTTGCACGTTACGGTTTGTTGAGCAACCACAAGACCCGCCAAGGACAACACCGTCAGGGCAGAAAGTATAATTTTTTTCATAACACCAGTTTTGGTTCAAGGTTTTGTGCCCTTAAACTGAAATGACCGCATGCAAAATAAGCATTTCAGCTGGATTGGGCAATTTTTTATTGGATAAAGCCAAGCTGCGACGAAGTGCATAGATTTAACAAAAAAATCAATAATTTTTGAAGCGTTTCTTACATTTCATCAGCGTCTTGCTTATCTTTTCACTGAATTGAAAAACGAAAAAATGCAGGACTTGTTTCGCTCGGTGTTGGCATTTGTTTTATTGATTTTTGTGCAGACCAATCTACATGCCCAAAACGCTACCTTGCGTGGGCGTGTGACCACCATTGATCACGAGCCGCTCCTTGGGGCCTCGGTTTATGTGTCCGCTGAAGTAGGAACGGCTACCGACTCGGCAGGTCTTTTTGAGCTCAATCCAACTCCGGGCAACATCAACCTCACGGTTTCATATCTGGGCTACAAAACCTTCACTCAAAGTATTGGCATTGTGGCCGGACAAACCGTAGAAGTAGACATCATCCTGCAAGAAGAGACCACGATCCTGAACACCGTAACCTTTACGACAGGTCGTTTTGAAAAACGCCTGGGCTCCGAAACAGTCAGTATTGAAGTGCTAAAACCCAGCCTGATCAACAACAGCAACAAGTTTCAACTAGACGAAGCCCTGCAAAAAGTGCCCGGACTTACGGTCATCGATGGACAGGCCAATATCCGCGGAGGTTCTGGGTTCTCTTACGGTGCAGGCAGTCGGGTTTTGCTCTTGATGGATGATATTCCGATTCTGCAACTCGATGCCGGATTTCCGAACTGGAACGACATCCCCATCGAAAACGTAGGCCAGATTGAAGTGGTCAAAGGGGCGGCCTCTTCGCTTTACGGGTCAGCTGCCATGAACGGAGTAGTCAATTTCCGTACCGCTTACGCAACAGCAGAACCCGAAACCAAACTCACGCTTTTCACCTCTACTGTAGACGCGCCAGCCGATACTCGGTTCAAATGGTGGGACAATGCACCCCTGACGTTTGGCACCAGTTTTTCACACAAACAAAAGCTGGGCAAACTCGATCTGGTCAGCAGCGTATTTTACCTCAACGAAACTTCCCACAACGACAGCACCTTTACGAAATATGGGCGGGTGAACCTCAATACCCGTTATCGACTGTCCAAACGGATGACCCTGGGGGTCAACCTCAACCTCAATGGTGGCAATAACAGCAGTTTTTTCTTCTGGAAAGCGGATAGCCTCAAGTACAGCCCGTTTCCGGGTACGGTGTCGAAAAACCAACCTTTGCGTTTCAACATCGACCCACATCTGACTTATTATGACGGCAGCGGAAATCGGCACAAACTGCTCAGTCGTTATTTAAAGGTAGAAAACCGGGTGAGCAACGGGCGTTCCAACTTCTCGGAGCAATACTACCTGGAGTACCAGTTTCAACGCAACATTAAGGCCATCGACCTGAATGTTACTGCCGGTGCGGTGTACATCGGTTCGGATGTGGAAGCGGAATTGTATGGAGACACCACCTTCCATTCGCGCAACCTGGCGACGTATATTGACTTTGAAAAACGTTTTGGTACTAAACTGACCGTTTCGGCGGGTTTTCGTTATGAGTCCAATTTGATCAACAACCCCGGCTTTACTTATCCGGGTGGGGTAGTAGAGCCTTCGCAGGAAAAGGAAGCCAAACCCGTGCTCCGCCTGGGGGCCAACTACCAGATCGGCGATTATTCCTTCTTGCGGGCTTCCTGGGGGCAGGGCTATCGTTTTCCAACCATTGCGGAAAAATTCATCTTTACCAGTCTGGGGGGCTTTAACATTTCACCGAACCCCGATTTGCAATCTGAAACGGGCTGGTCAACCGAATTGGGCATCAAACAAGGCCTTAAACTGGGCAGCTTAAAAGGCTTTCTGGACCTAGCGCTCTTCCGCACGGAATATCAGGACATGATGGAATTCAACTTTCTTGGCCTCCTGCGGGGCTTCAGTTCCATCAATACGGGCGGCGTGCGCATCACAGGGTTGGATGCAAGCATGGTGGGCGAATTTGACTTGTTTGGCTGCCCAACGGTATTCACTGCAGGTTATTTGTTCATCGATCCCAAATTCCTGGATTTTGACCTGAGCCCCCAGGAGCCAGGGGTGCCACCCACGCCCGGACAACGCAATGCCATCGGGAGTTCATCCACTGAAAATGTGCTGAAATACCGCTCGCGCCACAACTACAAATTTGACATTGAAACCCAGATTAAAAATTTCTCGCTTGGTTTTGCAGGCAATTATTTCAGCTTTCAGGAGGCGATTGACCGGACCTTTGAATTCATCGTGCCCGGCATTAAATCCTACCGCGAAATGAACAACCACGGCGTAACTTTGCTGGACATACGGGTGGCATATCGACCAATTGACAATTTGAAATTGAGTTTTTTAGTCAACAATGTGGGGAATGCGGAGTATGTGTCAAGGCCGGGCTTGATGGAAGCGCCACGGAATTTTGGATTGCGGGTGGATTGGGGATGGTGAGGAATGTCTTCTGTTTATCCCATTTGGATTCACAGCAACACGCGCTATGAGGCGTTCAATTTGAATTTTTACCCTTTTTTGCCCCAAGCATCACCCTCCACTCCAAATACTCCCGCATCGCCCAACCGAGCAGTACCATGTACACTCCGGCGGTGAGGTAAACCCCTGCCCAGGCAAAAATGACCACGCACAAGCCATAAATGACCAGCCAAAAAAGCCAGGCCTCCAGGTAGTGTTTGGCCAGCAATACTGTGGCCACGATGCTACTTACCGCCAGCAGCGGATCGGTAAAATTAAAAGAAGCAGGTTGGGGAAACCAGCGGGGAGCCAACTCATGCACCTGCGCCAGCAGAATGGTGAGGTTGATGGTGGGCATAAAAATAGCAATGGCGGACAGGATGAGCCCCATTCCCGAAAGCCTTTTGATCTCGGGTGCTACAGTGCCTCTTCCGCGCAGCCAGACGATCAGGTTGTACACCACCAAAAAGACCTGTAAGCCCATCAATCCGTACAAGTTGATTTGGTAAAAAAACAGGAAATAAGCAAAATTACTCAGGATCGCGACGGGCCAGCTCAGTTGCTTGTTTTGCCGCAAGAGATAAAAGGCCAGCAGGCAAAAACTGGCGGCGAGGGTTTCGATCAGGCTGAGGTCGTAATCACCAACTTGCAGCAGGCTGAAGTCGAGGTGCCAAAATTGGGTGCTTTCCATTTTTTGTGGAACTTTAGGTGTTTATTGCTAAAATCGGAGCCGGCCACTTTTCGCATGAGCTCCTGTCCCTATCTGCTCCCAAAATAAGCCTTAATTAGGGAAAAATCCCTTATTTTTGCACCAACGAACACTTCAACACCAATTATATAAACGTATAAAGATGCAATACCGCCGTTTTGGACGCACTGAAATGCAAGTCAGCGAAATGGGTTACGGCATGTGGGGCCTGGCCGGGTGGAAAGACTCTGACGATGACGAAACCTGGAAATCCCTGTTGTTATCCGTAGAGTTGGGCTGCAATTTTTTCGACACTGCCTGGGCTTATGGAGACGGGCGCAGCGAAGAGATATTGGGCAAATTGCTGCGGCAATTCCCGGACAAAAAGCTGTACGTCGCCAGCAAAATTCCACCAAAAAACCGAAAGTGGCCTTCCAAACCACAGTTTACCCTAGACGAAGTTTTTCCTTCCGACTACATCGAAGAATATGTCAACGACAGCTTGAAAAACCTGGGTACGGATAGCATTGACCTCATGCAATTCCACGTCTGGGAAGATGCCTGGGCCGAGCGCGATGAATGGAAAGAAACCTGCGCCCGCCTCACCCAGGCTGGGAAAGTACAACACTGGGGCATTAGCATCAACCGTTGGGAACCCAACAATAGCCTCCGCACTTTGGAAACTGGTCAGATCAGCGCAGTCCAAGTCATCTACAACATTTTTGACCAAAACCCCGAAGATCAACTTTTCCCTTTGTGCCGCAAACTCGACATTGGGGTGATTGCCCGCGTGCCGTTTGACGAGGGTACACTTACGGGAACTTTGACCAAAAACACTACATTTCCTCCTGGCGATTGGCGGGGAACCTATTTTGTGCCCGCAAACCTCATCCCCTCCGTCGAACGCGCCGACGCACTCAAACCACTGGTACCCGCAGGCATGACCATGGCCGAAATGGCCCTGCGTTTTATCTTGTCCAATTCCGACGTACACACCACCATTCCGGGAATGCGCCGCGAACGCAACGTGCGCATGAACATGGCCAGCAGCGACGGCAACGGACTGTCTGCGGACTTGTTGAATGCCTTGAAGGCGCACCGCTGGGATCGGGAGCCGACATCGTGGTCACAATAAAAAGCGAAAAGCGAAAAGCGAATAGCGAAAAGTAAGCACACAATTGGTTTTTCACCGTGTACTATTTTTATTCGCTATTCGCTATTCGCTATTCGCTATTCGCTATTCGCTATTCGCTTAATAAACTCATTGCTTCATCGTCCGCGTAAGCTTTTGCCAAATCCCCAAGTTGTTTTTTCAGGGTTACAATGAGTCCTTGATGTGCTGGATCATTGTAGATATTCTGCATCTCTTGTGGATCTTTTTGGAGGTCGTACAGCTCCCAAAATTCCCCTTCACCGTAAAAACGAATCAGTTTGTAGCGTTTGGTACGAATGCCAAAATGCTTCATGACATTGTGTTCCCCTTTTTCGTAGTAATGGTAATACACCTGTTGACGCCAGTTTTTGCTGCTTTTTTTGCGCAGCAAAGGCACAATGGATTTTCCCTGCATCTCGGCAGGAATTGTTGCTCCGGCCAATTCCAGGAAAGTAGGTGCAAAATCGATCCCCATGAGCAAAGCATCAATCGTTGTGCCCGGCTTGATCAACTTGGGGTAACGCATCAAAAAAGGCATGTGTTGTGATTCTTCGTACATGAAGCGCTTGTCGAACCAGCCGTGTTCACCCAGGTAAAAACCTTGATCGGAGGCATAAATCACTACGGTGTTTTTGCTCAATTGCTGAGCATCGAGGTAGTCCAGCATCCGCCCGATGTTGCGATCCAGGGAGCGGACACACCCCAGGTAGTCGTTCATGTAGCGCTGGAATTTCCACTCATCCAGCGCTTTGCCACTCAGGTTTTGGCGTTTGAAGTCCTCGGCCATGGGGCCATAGTAGGCATTCCAGGCTTTGCGCTGGGCTTCATTCATTCGCGGAATTTTATAACCAACTTTGAGGTCTTCTACTACCCGCAAGTCGCGATATACATTCATTTCTTGTTTCCCGGCAGCAATTCGCCCGGCGTAATCATCATAAAAAGTGGGTGGGATGTTGAATTTTACCCCATCAAAGGCATGTAAGTCGGTGGTGTCGGGTAGCCAATTGCGGTGCGGTGCTTTTTGACCTACCACCAAACAAAAAGGTTTGGATTTGTCGCGGGTGCGTTCCAGCCAATCAATGGCTTTGTCTGTCGTAATGTCGGTGGCGTAGCCCTCGTAGCGTCGGGTTTTACCGTCCATTTCTATAAAATCAGGATTGTAGTACTGGCCCTGTCCAGGCAACACCGTCCAGTAATCAAAGTATTGCGGATTGGCCTCCAGGTGCCATTTGCCAATCCAGCTGGTTTGGTACCCGATGGCTTGCAGCCGTTTGGGAAACATGTCTTGTCCGGCGTTGAAGCGCGAGAGGTTGTCGCGGTGTCCGTTGACGTGGCTCAATTTGCCGGTTAGTAGGGCCGCACGACTGGGTGCACAAAGCGAATTGGTGCAAAACATGTTTCGAAACAAAGCGCCTTCGCGGCCAATGCGGTCAATATTCGGTGTTTGGATGTACGGACTGCCGTAGGCGCTGATGGCAGCTAGGGCGTGATCATCCGAAAAAATGATCAGGATGTTGGGCTTTTGCTCCGGTTTTTCGACCATCCGGGGTTGAACCATCGGAAAATTGGCGATGAAGAAGAGGAGCGAAAAGAGGCTTAATTGGATCGGGAATTTCGTATTGCTGAGCATATTCTTGGTTTGTAAAAAAAAGCGCCTTAGGCGCATAGTTTCTAAGGTTTCTGAGGTTTCTATGGTGGTGAAAAAAGAAAAAATAGTCCTGTAACGCAAGATTTTTTTTACCACCTTAGAAACCTCAGAAACCTTAGAAAAACCTAAGTTATGTGTGCAAAATGCCCATCGGTAAAATTGGGCGCTTATTTATTGCTTGACGAAGCGTCCCGTCAACGGCGCACCGTTCCCCGGTTTCACCCGGTAAAAATACATCCCCTTAGGATACCGTGAAATGTCCAGCGGTAAAATCTGCGGCCCATTGCTGATGAATTTATGGGAATACGCATACACTTCCCGCCCATTGGCATCCACGATGTAAATTTTCGCAGTTTCGTTAAAACCTGCCAAACGGTATTCAAAAGTGATGGACTCCCGGCCTGGATTGGGGTATACTTTGACTTCGCCGAAAGCCACATTACTCACCCGATCGGGGATTTCAGCCATGACGGCATCCAGCCAAATGAGGCGGTCGTCCAACCAGTTTTTTAAAAAGGTGATTTCATTGGCATAAGACCCGCCCACATAACTATTGGGCCATACCGATTTGTTGAGGATCGGGTAGAGTTTAAAGTTGAGGTCTTGAGCCGGGCCGATTACCTTAACCAGGGAATCAATGGTTCCCATGATTTGTCTATTGCTCAGCAAATTTTTGCGCAATTCAAACCAGCGTTGTTTCATCTTGACCCGGAAAGCCGGATCGTTGATCAGCTTTTCCCACCAAAAGTGGATAACCCAGGAGTCTTGGGGGCATGATTTATTAAATTCGTAGCCCCAGCCTACAGGGTATTGCCCGTTGCAATAATTGGCATTGCCAAAAGCCAGGTTGAAGTCCCAAATCGGCCCGGCAAATATTTTAGAATTGATGGCGTCGTTGTCTTTGTAAAAATAGGTACTCAAGCGGTAGCCATCTACGTTTTTGGACAATTCGTTCAGCAAGACGAAGTCTACAAAAGAGGGCACATCGATCCATTTGGCGTATCCTTCTTTCGGATCATCAAAACCTGGAGCATCCATTACCCGCTCAAAAGCGCGCACATGCTCTTTGATGTATTGGAGTTGCGCGGGGCGCAAATCATCTTCATTGGGATAAACCACCCGGTAATCAGGTGGATAGGTTTTGCCGGGCATCGGGAAAGCCGAGCGGAAGGTAATGTCACCGGGGTCGAGTTTATCAAGGGCAAAGATGTATCCACCCGTCACTTTTTGACCCGTAGTATCTTTGGTGCCAATTTTATTGATGTTGACCCGAACTTTGTTGCGCTTGATGCGCTCAGTGAGCATAAAAATCCCTTTGTATTGTCCATCTACCATCACATCAACAAAACGATATTTTGGCGCCCAAGGGCTGATTTGTTGTCCAAATCGATAGATCAAAGCTTCTCTGATCAATGATTTATCCGAAAAAGGGCCCATTAAACCCCAATCGCTGTGGGCGGGCATGCCTAGAATCGGAACATCTTGTTCTTCTCCCTTTGCATCGAGAAACTCAATCGAATAAGGCTTTTTATCACTGAGACTAAAAGAAGTTTTTCCACGGTAACGAACCCCCATTTTTCCCGTTAGGATGGGAGGATCGGCGGGCGTGTTGTCTTTGCCTGCACTATTGGATCGCAGCTGATAGGTAGCGGGGGAGTCGGTTTCCAGGTTCAAAAAACCTCCCTGATCAAGTGTAAAGGAAAAAATCGGCAGATTGGTTTTGTCCAATTGGACTTGGGCATAATTGGAGGTACAACACAGAGAAAGAACTAGGATCAATGCAGGTAAAAGTCGTTTCATACATTTTTTGGGGATGAAATTAGGCATTACTCAGCGAATTAACTGCCGCGAAACAAACAATTGTGTTGTTTTTTGGTTCTCCTAGCATAGGAACGGAAATAAAATAAAGAAAACATTTGACTGGCTCTTTATTGATTTTGCTACGTTACTCGTCAGTTGCGTAGTATACTATGCGCCTTCCTCGCGCCTAGCCAAATCAAAAAATAGCTAAGTCAACTCGTTTACTTTATTCCATTTCCGTTCCAAACAAATTGGGATTAGTCGAAATCCCGATTAATTTTGCACAAATTTTTCCACATGGGTCAGATTACCCCTTACAACGAGCAAGAGTCCAAAACCAGGCAGGTTTCCCGCATGTTTGACCGGATCGCTCCTTATTACGATTTCCTCAACCACTTTTTGTCTTTGGGTATCGATCGTGGGTGGCGGCGCAAAGCCATTGCCGAAGTAGCTGAAGGTCAGCCTCAGCGCATTTTAGACATTGCGACCGGAACGGCTGATTTGGCTATTGCCATGGCGGAGAAGCTACAACCCCAAGAAATCATTGGGGTAGACATAGCGCCCAAAATGTTGGAAATTGGCCGTGTTAAAGTGAGAGACAAAGGCCTGAATAAAATCGTTCACCTGGAAGATGGTGATTCCCAAGAGTTGCGCTTTCCTGATCATCATTTTGATGTCGTGACAGCTGCTTTTGGGGTGCGTAATTTTGAAGACCTTGGTAAAGGGCTAGCCGAAATGTACCGCGTACTCAAACCTGGAGGCAAAATTGTCGTGCTGGAATTCTCCCGACCCAAACTTTTCCCTTTTAAACAAATATTTAATGCCTATTTCAAATACCTGTTGCCACTAATTGGGCGTTTTACCTCCAATGACCAGCGGGCATATGCGTATTTGTACGAATCGGTGCAAGTTTTTCCCGAAGGACAAGAACTCCTGAACATATTTGAGAAAACCGGATTTAAATCTAACCGATGCACAGCATTAACTTTAGGTGTTTGTTCCATTTACGTTGGGTTCAAGTAGCAATTGTACTGATATTGGCTGTTGGCAGCCTGAGCGCCCAAAAATACCGGGGCAATCCCAACTTCCTGGACTTCAACCAAAAGCCTTACTACTTCGGCATTACTTTGGGCATCAACTCCTCCAATTTTAAGCCTTATCGCTCCAAACAATTCCTGATGAGTGACAGCATTCAAACGGTTGAATCTGTTACTGGGCCGGGCTTCAACCTGGGTATTGTAACCAACCTGAAAATGGGCGACTATTTCGATTTTCGATTTTTGCCTACCTTATCTTTTGCTGAACGCAACATCAATTACGATAAAGCCAGTCGTTTTCGCAATTTCAGCCGGCGGACGGTGGAGTCGGTTTTTGTCGAAATGCCATTCCAGGTGCGTTACAAATCGGCACCATTCCACGATAAACGGGTATTTGTAATTGCCGGGGTCAAATATTCTTTTGATGTAGCCAGTGATTCCCGCTCCAAACAAGCGGAAACCTTAGTCCGTATCTCTCCCTCTGATTTTCAGTTGGAGTACGGAGCTGGATTGCAATTCTTTTTCCCATTCTTTATTTTTTCCCCCGAGTTGAAAATCTCCCAAGGCATTGGTAATACCCTGATTTACAACCCTGCGCTACAAGAGTCTACGGTACTCGAAAAATTATTGTCGCGTACCTTTACCATTTCCATTCACTTTGAAGGATAGCGGATAAAACCTGAGTATAGGAAAAAAAATAGTCGGCATGGGTGCGTTTTGTCACCCATGCCGATTACTTTTTTCATCCATCCCCTGAGCAGTGCGTCCTATTTTGTGTACACAAATCTACTTCGAATACAACGACAGTTTGATTATTTGAAAAACAATTGAATAAAATGCCGTGTATTTACCCAATTTTATTTCCCTAAAGATGTAGATTTGCCATCTTTGATCTCAGATCCTAACCTAACTCTTTTTAATTCTATGAAAATAGGTGCAATAAAAGAAACTAGGCCTGATGAAAACCGTGTTGCGCTTTCGCCAAGTGTATGTAAACAATTGATTAAGAATGGGTTTGAATGCATCATCGAAAGTGGTGCAGGATTAAATTCTTTCTTTTCCGATGAAGCGTACGTTGAAGCTGGCGCAAAGGTGTTTTCATCTGCCGACGAAGTTTACCGTACTGCTGATGTGCTCTGTAAAGTGAATCCTCCCAACGATGCAGAAATTGAAAAACTAAAAGCAGGTTCAGCCCTCATTTCTTTCGTTTATCATTTGACCAACCAAGCTTTGGTGGAAAAAATCAATGCGCGCAAGGTAAGCTTGTTCAGCATGGATGCTATTCCACGGATTTCCCGGGCACAAACAATGGATGCCCTGAGTTCGCAAGCCAACCTAGCTGGCTACAAAGCGGTAATCATCGGGGCCAATGAAACGGGAAGAATTTTTCCGATGCTCATGACCGCCGCCGGGACAATCACTCCAGCCAAAGTACTTATTTTTGGCGCAGGGGTAGCGGGCTTGCAAGCCATTGGTACTGCCCGACGGCTGGGAGCCGTGGTGGAAGTTACCGACATTCGCCCCGAAACAAAAGAAGAAGTGGAATCCCTGGGTGGCAAATTCATTTCTTTTGACATGGGCTCCGGGGTCAAAATAGAAGGAGGCTATGTCAAAGAAGCGGGTGAAGATGTATTGACCCGCCAGCGTGAAATCCTGAAAAAACACCTGGCCACGGCGGATATTGTTGTAACTACGGCACAGGTTCCGGGCCGCAAAGCCCCAGTTTTAGTGACCGAAGACATGGTCAAAGTTATGAAGCTGGGTAGTGTCATCGTTGACATGGCGGTGGAACAAGGGGGCAATTGTGCACTCAGCGAAGTCGGTAAAGCCGTCATCAAGCATGGGGTGAAAATTGTCGGCTATACCAATCTGCCTTCCATGCTGGCCCCCAACGCCAGCGATAGTTATGCCAAAAACATCTTTGCTTTTGTGACCCATTTAGCCAGCAACGAAGGTTTTAAATGGGACATGAACGACGAAATTACGGCAGGTACCCTTATTTGCCGCGATGGTCAGATTTTAAAACCTTAAGCACAAGTCCTAACCAATATGGAATCTATCTTCCACTTCATCTCTATCAATCAACTGATGATCTATTTGGTCGTCTTGATGATTTTCGTCGGCATCGAACTGATTGAAAAAGTTCCTTCCGTACTGCATACTCCCCTGATGAGCGGAGCCAACGCCATTCACGGCGTCATCATCATTGGCTCAATCATTGTCATGGGACAGGCAGAAAACATCTTTGCCACCATCCTGGGCTTTATCGCCGTTTGTTTGGGCACCCTTAACGTGGTAGGTGGTTTTGTTGTGACCGACCGTATGTTGGAAATGTTCAAAAAGAAAAAATAAGCAGCCGTGAAGATTTCTATCCTCGATTTTATTTATATCCTTTCTGCCTTCAGTTTTGTCTTCGGGATCAAGCTGTTGGGCAAACCCAGTACGGCTCGCCGGGGCAATCTCATCGCTGCCGCTGGTATGACTGCCTCTATTTTGGGCACCATTTTTCTGAACGAAAGTGTGTTGCCTAAAAACTACCCCTGGATTTTTGGGGCATTGATCCTCGGAACCATCGTAGGGACCTTGATGGCCAAGCGGGTACAAATGACCCAAATGCCCCAGATGGTATCGTTTTTTAACGGTATGGGTGGGGCTTGTGCCGCATTGATTTCTATTGTCGAGTACAACCACTTTTTGCACCATCCCGAATCAGGTGATGGCGCCCGAGTGGTCATCCTGTTGTTGGGCCTGATCATTGGTACGGTTTCTTTTTCCGGCTCGATGATTGCTTACGGCAAACTGGAAGAAAAAATCAAAGACTTTCACTTACCTGCACAACAAGTGGTAAACATGGTGGTCCTGTTGGCCATTATTGGCTTGGTGGTGGGTATGTCCATGGGGTACATTACTCATCCTGGGGCTATTTACCTTATTTTGGGTCTTAGTGCCATCTATGGGTTGTTGTTTGTATTTCCGATTGGTGGAGCCGATATGCCCGTGGTGATTTCTTTGTTGAACTCATTTACGGGCGTGGCCACGGCCTTTGGTGGTTTTTTGTACGACAATAAAGTGATGCTTTTTGGCGGTATTTTGGTCGGCAGTGCCGGTACATTGCTTACCGTGATGATGTGCAAAGCCATGAACCGTTCGCTCACCAATGTACTACTGGGGAATTTCGGTGGCGGCGCTGCTGCTAATGGAGCTGCCAAGTCGGTCACGGGCTCGATCAAAGAGGTGAGCGCCTCGGATGCGGCTGTGTTGATGAAATACAGCAAAAGAGTGATTGTCGTACCTGGCTATGGTTTGGCTGTAGCTCAAGCGCAACACGTTTGCCATGAATTGGAAACTTGTCTGGAAGCAGAAGGTGTAGAGGTGAAGTACGCCATTCACCCCGTGGCTGGACGGATGCCTGGGCATATGAATATCCTGTTGGCAGAAAGTAATGTAGACTACGACAAGTTGGTGGAAATGGAGAGCATCAATCCAGAATTCAAAATGACTGACGTGGTACTCGTTGTGGGTGCCAACGACGTAGTGAACCCTGCGGCCAAAACCGACCCTGCTTCGCCAATCTATGGCATGCCTATCCTGGATGTGGAAGATGCGGCCAATGTGATCGTGATGAAACGCAGCATGCGCTCAGGGTATGCAGGGATTGAAAATGAATTGTTTTATTCTCCCAAAACGCGGATGCTCTTTGGGGATGCTAAAAAAATGATGACCGAATTGGTGAATGAGTTAAAGGCATCAGCATAGATATTTTGTTTCGCGCAGATTTCGCACAGATGTATCCACAGATTTCGCACAGATTTTTCTGCGTAAAATCTGCGAAAAAAATCTGTGCGAAATCTGCGCGAAATAAAGATCTTACTCTTGCGGTTTTTTGCCCTGCATGGCCAGCAAATACGTATAAATCTCCTCAAATTCCCCCTTTGGAAGATTCGGTAACGCTGGCATCTTGGCGCTATAGCGGTAAGATTGTGGATTGCGCAAAAAATTCCAGATATCCTCTTTTTCCCAGTAAGTAGTGATACTTTTGGGGTAATTGAATTCCGGTCCCATCACTCCGCCCACCCTATTGATGGAATGGCATTTCATACAATGGAGCTGATACAGTGCAAAACCTTTTTGGGCGGCTTTGTCGTGCAGAGGATACGCGTCAGCAAAGTCGTAAATAAAAGAAGCAATACGGATTTCAGCCAGGCCGTAGGGCCAGGCAAAGGTTTCGTCCGTTTTGCCAATACCTTGCCAGACCAGGTAATAAGGCCGAAATTTATTGGCCAGTGAATCGGCCCAGTCTTTTCCTTCGGGTTGATCCAGGTCTTGTACGGCCAGATATCCTTCGTGTTCCATCACTTTACTCAAGTTCATGTTGGGGGCATATCCATCTATACAGGTGAAGGTGATGCGCAGGTTACTGGTATCCTTTATTTGGGCCAGTAATGGCTTTAAAATGGCCACCAGAGGATAGGCTTTGAAGCGTTTTTTTTGCTTAAAAAAATGGTCGTATGTGATGGTGATGAGGGTGTCTTTGGGTAATTTTCCTTCTTGCAACAAACTTTCCAGGTCTATTTCCAGGTGCTTGAAATCGGCATTGACCACGGTGTCTTCATTCGGTTTTGGGGCTTGAGCATTACAAGCCGCTAACAAGACAATCAGGCTGTAGAAGAGAACTGTATTGCGCATGATTTCGAGCATTAGTTAGGTCTGGTAAAAATTAGTACATGCATAACTAAGGTATCTCTTTAGTGCCTGAGGATTCTTAGGTGGTAAAAAAATCTCTCTTTCACCACCTAAGAATCCTCAGGCACCAAAGAGGCACCCTAGAAATTAGCTACCGTAGGCGGGTGTTAAACCGTCTGAATAATATCGTATTGCGTGATGATGTGGTACACTCCCGCCTTATCCCTCGCCAAGACTGCGGGAATTTGTTTGCTGATGTAATTTCGCAATTGGCTAAACGGCAAATACTCATCCACTATGGGTAAGGCTTCCGCCATGATGTCGGCCACCGGGCGTTCGGCATTGCGCAATGGGTTTTCCAGTAAAAAGTTCAGCACTACATTTTCAGAGATTGAGCCTACAATAAGCTCGTTGTGTACTACCGGCACCTGTGAAATATCGTGGCTTTTCATCAAATCAAAGGCCTGGCGCACCGTATCCTCTTTGTGAACCGTATAAAACGACTTGTCTTGCTTGCGGGTGATGATGTCTTTGACCCGCAACTCGGTGTCCAAAAAGCCCCTTTCGCGCATCCAATCATCGTTGTAGATTTTACCTACATAGCGACTGCCATGGTCGTGGATCACTACCACAACGATGTCATCAGCGGTCAACTGATCCTTCATTTGTAAAAGCCCTGCCAAGGCAGAGCCGGCAGAATAACCCAGCATAATGCCTTCTTCCCTTGCCAATCGACGGGCCATCAAAGCGCCATCTTTATCGCTCACTTTTTCCAGGTGGTCGATGATGTCAAAATCGATGTTTTTCGGAATGATGTCTTCTCCAATGCCCTCGGTGATGTAGGGGTAAATCTCTTTTTCGTCAAATTGGCGGGTTTCATGGAATTTTTTCAACACGGAACCGTAAGTGTCAATGCCCCAAATTTTGACCTCCGGGTTTTGCTCTTTCAAATAGCGACCCGTACCCGAAATGGTTCCTCCGGTACCTACTCCGGTGATCATGTGGGTGATTTTACCATCGGTTTGTCGCCAAATTTCCGGCCCGGTACTTTCATAATGGGCTTGCCGGTTGGAGAGGTTGTCGTACTGATTGCACCAGTAGCTATTGGGAATTTCTTTA
>Ga0209717_1001566_pt1 | contig 24191 bp, 41 predicted proteins | sample AD_UKC048_MetaG_FD_184418 | JGI IMG/M metagenome (GOLD analysis project Ga0209717, IMG submission 184418) | Active sludge microbial communities of municipal wastewater-treating anaerobic digesters from USA - AD_UKC048_MetaG (SPAdes) (version 2) | ecosystem: Engineered > Bioreactor > Anaerobic >... | reverse complement strand
ACTCATTTATTATTTTTATCTATAATTTCTTTAATTTCTAAGATTATGGATTCAAAAATTATTATAATTATTTTAGTTATAAAAATAATTATTTCTGTTATTATGTTATTAGTTTTTATAAATATTTTTTCTAATATTCTAATAATTTCTTTGCCAGTTTTTGTTTTTGGATTTATTTTTGATTCTTTTATATTTATTTCTGTTTCTTCGGTTTCTATTTTTTTATAGTATTTATTCATTTTTATCGCCTTTTTTAAATATTTTTACAAAATCTTTGTAATATTCTTTTTCTATATCTGCCATAATTATTGTTTTAATAATATTATCTATTATTTCTTTTTTTTCAAGTGGTGTTTTTATTTGTATTTTATTATAATTTAATTTTTCTATTAAATTTTCAATCTCTTTTTTATTTATATCTTTAAAAATACTAAATATTTTTGGTTTATTTAAAATATCTATTTGTATTAATTTTATTAATAATAATCTTTCTTTTTTTGTTAATTCTATAATAGTTTCTTTTTTCATTTTATCACTTTTTAAGTTTTAATTAATGGCTTTTAGAAGCCATTAATTTTTATTTATTTATTCTTTTGTTCTTCCTTCAAATATGTCTTGAAGGTCGTTTATTTGTTTTTGTGTCATTGTTATCTTTTGGTTTGTCCATTCGTTAGTTTCTTTGTTGATTGTTGATTTAACCAAGTTATAGGTCAAATATTTTTTTCCATCTTGTGTTTGGTTTTCCCAAGTTTCTATTTTTATACTTCCTTTTTTTTCTTCATTTATTTTTGTTCTTTTCATTTTATACACCTTTTTTATATGTTTTTTATTAATCCCTTCAAGAGGGTTTAATTGTTATTTATTTATATTTTTTGTTTATTTTCGTTTTCTTTTTTTCTTTCTTTTATTAGTTGTTTTATTAAGTTTTCTGTTGCGTCTATTTCTTCGTATATGCATTTATCTATTATTATATTTCTTATTTTTTCGTTTAACTTTCTGCTTTCTATTTCGTTATGTATATTTATTTTTATTTCTTGCCAGATGCAATTGTTTTGATTTTTAGGTTTATTTTTCAAAATGTTTAGTTCTCCATTTTGTTTTATTTGTATTATTATTTTGTTTTTTTTATTCATAACATACCGCTCTCCTTAAAGCTAAAATATTCATTTTCGCATATTATTATATGGTCTATTAATTGTAAATCTAAAGTTTTTAGAGCTTTTTTTAATTGTTCTGTGCTTATTTTGTCATCTGCAGAAGGGTCTGCGATTCCTGAGGGGTGATTGTGTGCAACGATAACCCCGCTTGTTCCTTTTGTTAATAGTGCTTTTCTTGTTATATCTCCGCTACTTATTAAGGTCTGGTTACTTGTTCTTTTTGTTAATGTTTCTTTTTTTATTATTTGACTTCTTGCATTTATATATATGACTTTTAAATATTCTTCTTCTTCTGCTTCCATTTCTTTTAAAAATTCTGTTGCTTCTCTTGGGCACGTAATTTTTCCTTGTGGTTGTGGTTCTTTTAACCTTAAAGCATCAAGGGTTTTTCTTTTTATTTCTATTAAGTCAATATATTCAAATTTATCATAATCTATATTTTTTAATTTTTTTATTAAGTCCATTTTATTTTTTCATCTCCTTTTTTTAAGTTGTGTTCTTTTAACTTCTTTTTATTATACTTCTTCCTTTGTTATATATTATCTCTTTTTTCTCTTTTTGTATTCTTTCTTTTTCTTTTTTATTTAGCGTTAAGCTATATTCTCCCTTTTCGTTTTTATATATCTTCATTTTATTATTTCACTTCCTTTTTATTTGTATATATTTTTATTAAAATATCTTTATTTTGGTTTTCTATAAACCATTCTTTTAAATCTAATTCTTTCCAGTATTGGCTTATTAGTTCGCTTATGTCATATATTTCTACCCCTGTCAAGTAATTAGATTTTAGGTTTATTATTATTAAATCTTCTGTTTCTTCTTTTTGTATTGTATAATTTACATTTTTTTTAGTTTCTTTAATTTTGTTTATTAACTCTTTAATACTTTCATCTTTTGTCATTTTTTCCATTTATACCATCTCCTTTATTTTTTTGTTTTTATTTAGTGCCTATCTTGTGGGCAGGGTACCCACCAGTTACTATTTTAATCGTAGCACCCCCCAATAGTTACTATATTAATACAAGATTAATCGAACCCAGCAAAAATTGCGGGTGAGATTCCGCAGTATTAACTAAAATCCTGCTGGTTGAAGCAGGTAGGGAGCCAGCACTGAACGGATGTGAGGTTGGGGCGACCGCATTTATGGGGGTGCAGAAACCTATCAAGGTTTCGCCTATTTGCACATAAGTGCGCAATAATGTGTTTAGGTACTTTCCTCAGTCTTGATCCTGTTATTAGTCGCATCAGCGACCAGACCAATTGTTATCGCGGTAACGCCCTTTATGAGCTTGTGAGTAATTAGGGTGTTCGCGTACCCTTTTATTAGAAGTAGTTTTCTGTTTTTATATTAAGCATGTTGTTAAACGTGCTTGTTTTATTAGGGGGGAATTTAAAGGGGGGGATTTGCCCCCCTTTTGGCATTTTTGATATCTATATAATTAGTACTAATATCTATTTATAAATGTTTTTATATATAAGATATATAGTTTTTTTCATCTCGGCTTTAGACAGAAATTAAGTCCTTTTTTTCTGTCTTTTTTTTATTTATCTATTTTTATTTTTTAGTTTTTGTTTTAGTATATTCATTCTTGGCATATTTCTTATTTTTTGTCTTTCTTTTGGTTTATCATATCTATATCTTTCTTTTTCTACTAACATTCCTGTATTAGTCATTGTGAATTTTTTCACTAACTCATTTTTATGTTTTAACAGGTTTAGTTTTCTTTGTTTATACTTGAAGTTATTTTTTTTAAGTTCAACAGTATATTCTTTATTTAGATCTGCTAATAATGCACCAAGCAATTGCGTTTGTCTATAACTTTTGTTCGCAATTGGTATTTCTCTTTTATAGTTATGTGTTCCTATTACTGGGTAATAGGATTGATCTTTGGTTATGTTTTCTTCAAGTAATTTATAGTTTTGTGGTATTTTTGGGGTTTCAGGATATTTATACGTTTCAGGATATTTATACGTTTCAGGATATTTATACGTTTCAGGATATTTATACGTTTCAGGATATTTATACGTTTCAGGATATTTATAGTTTTCAGGATATTTATACGTTTCAGGATATTTATAGTTTTCAGGATATTTATATGTTTCAGGATATTTATAGTTTTCAGGATATTTATATGTTTCAGGATATTTATAGTTTTCAGGATATTTATATGTTTCAGGATATTTATAGTTTTCTGTTATTTGTTTATATGGATTTATTATTCCGTATTTTTGTATTGAATCTTTGTATATGTCTCCAGATTCTGTAAAATCAGAATATATTTGATTTTTTGTTTTGGTTTTTTTATTTTTTTTTATTAAATCCATTTGTCCTTTTTGGTTCATTAATATATCTTTTGGCATTTCAATATATTTTAATGCTTTTATTTGTGGATACGGATTTTTTATTTTATAGTTAATTTTTGGATTTTTAGGATTCATCATCATTTCAATATCTTTTTTTGCTTTGTTATATTTAGATAGATCTTTAGTACTTATATCTTTTTTTAATTGCATTTTTTTTTCAATAGTTCTTACTATTGCTTTTTTATCTTTTAAAATGAGTTTCCAATCTCTTACTGGTATTCCATCTATTATTTTAATTTTTTCTGGTGTTGCTCTATTGGATATATCCGCAATTTCTCTTGATATATTTCTTGGATTTGTTTTTAGTATTTCCGCAATTTTATCTTTTATTATGTTTTTATTTAGTATAAAATTGTGTGTTCCACCATCTTTTATACTTTTTAGATTATATTTTTTAGCAATTAATGCAGAGAATTGTTCTGCATCTAATTTTGCCCCTTTTGGGAAATATATATCTAAATCTCCGTATTTTCTAAATCCTGCTATTTGGAAATATACAGCACCAGTTCCGCCAATATATCCCCCTGTTTCTTTTAATTCTTTAATTATTAATTCATCTAACTTAGTTTTTGCTTTAATAGGCAACTTTTCATAACCCCTGTATTTAATTGGGATTATTTTTTTAATATTTTCTGGCGGTTCATATCTTTTTAATAGTTCAGTAATTAATCCTTTTCTATAATTATCAGCTATATTAAATACCCATGGTGCATTTTGGTTTTGGTTTATTTGTTTAATTACTGCTTGTCCTTCTGAGTATAGTCTTGGAATATCTTTTGGGTATCTATACATTTGATCTCCTTTTTTGCCTGGTTCATAAGCACCAATTAAACTTCTTCTTACAAGTATTCTTGGATCAATTATATTTATTCCATCTTTATTTTTTAATACATAATATTTCCAATATTTACTTCCAACAGATTCAATATTTCCTTTTCCAGTTTTTAATGGGTTTATATCTATTTTTACATTATCAATATATAATTTTCCATCATAAGTTGTAGTTTTAAACCCTTCTTTTTTAGCATAATTTTGTAATTCATTTTTAAATATTTCTGGATCTTTAGTGTACCATTCAATATCTGCCGGTTTTTTAGCCAATTCTATATTTTTTATAGTATTAATTATGGTGCTCCCGCCCATAAATCCATCTTGTTTTCTAAAGAACTTTCTAAGACTATTAGCTAATCTTGTATTCATTCCATCAACGCTTTCTATATTAGTTTTTGGATTTAATTCAATTTGTTTTTTAGTAGTTAATTTAGCAATTATACTTTCATCTGCAAATTCTTTCCTTCTATATTTATCTATTTTAGTACCTTCAATTGGTGTCATATTATAAGGAAATTCAATATCAGGTATTTTTTCTTTTATAGTTTCTGGCAATTGTCTATATACTTGATAACCTAATTCGTTTCCTACATCTTTTATTTTTGGTAGATCATATAGAAATATATCATCCCCATAGCTTTCAATAGCACCTTCTAAGTTTGGTTTATTTATAAATGCTCTTGCAGAGCTATATTGTGTTCCTATTTTTGCAGTTGTTTGTGCTCCAGGTCCTAACGCACCACCAATTGACGCAATTGTTATTCCTGCAATTCCAGTTTTCTGTATGTCCGGATCAGTTATTCCCCCTTTTTTATAGTCTGTTAATTTTAACAGTTTTCTCAAATTTTCTTCTTGAAAATTTAATTTTCTTTTTTCTGCAATTTTGTTTAAATCATTTAATATTTGTTTTCTTGTTTCAATATTTTGTTCTGCGTTTTCTGCATTTCCAATAGTATATCCTATATCTCCTAAAAACATAGCAGTTTTTGGTATACCCCTTATTGGTGGCAGGAACGTATTTTTCCATAAGTTTTTAGAACCAGTAAATATTGCATTCGTAGTATTTGGTAATCCGGTATTTAATATTATTTCCCTTCTTCCAGGATACCCAATAACTGTTGTTGTTGGATTCATATTATTTGTTAATCCTAATTTTTTAAATATTTCATTATCATAATATGGATTATCAATTTCATAATATGTTGGTTTTTCATTAATTATTTTATTCCAGTTTTCTGCTCCAAGCATATTTCTAATTTTTTGTGTTGATGTTTGTATAGTTTTCATTCTTCCAGGATACCCAATAACTTTTGTTGTTGGATTCATATTATTTGTTAATCCTAATTTTTTAAATATTTCATTATCATAATATGGATTATCAATTTCATAATATGTTGGTTTTTCATTTAAAAATTGATCACGTTTTTCTTTAAACTCAGGAAACCAATTATCTCTAAATTCTGTTATTTTATCAGGAATATAATTTATTCCTGTTTCAAATATTTCCCTTCTTCCAGGATACCCAATAACTGTTGTTGTTGGATTCATATTATTTGTTAATCCTAATTTTTTAAATATTTCATTATCATAATATGGATTATCAATTTCATAATATGTTGGTTTTTCATTAATTATTTTATTCCAGTTTTCTGCTCCAAGCATATTTCTAATTTTTTGTGTTGATGTTTGTATAGTTTTCATTCTTCCAGGATACCCAATAACTTTTGTTGTTGGATTCATATTATTAGGTAATCCTAATTTATTATATATAGGGTTATTATATGCAGGATTATCAATTTCATAATATGTTGGTTTTTCAGTAATAAAATCTTTCCAGGCAAATGCCGTATTTGTCGCATAATCTAAAAGACTTGGTTTTTCCTTAAATTCTTCTTCTTGATTTATATTTAAATTATCATTATAATTTTTTATTTTTTTATAGTTTTCTTCTGCTACTTGATTTATATGATCATTATCAAATTCATTAGTTATTGTTTGTAGATTTAGATTTGTTCTATTATTTAATTGGATTATTTGTTGGTTATATTCTGGTACAGACAATTTTTGTTCTTCTTTTATTAGGGGGGTAATCCCCCCTGTAAATAACGAATTATTATTTACTGGTGTCATTTTAAATTTAGAAGTATCTACATTTGCAAATATATTTGGTATATTTTTTGGTGCAACATAGTTTTTATCATATGCCAATTTATCATTAATTTTAACTCCAGTTATCTGTCCATTTTGATACACAAAATGTATTTTATTATTTCCAGTTGTTGTTTTATATTTAGGATCATTAGCCCATTTATACGCATTTTGCTGAATTATTACATTTTGATATTCAGGGGGTAATTCTTCAAATGTACCAGTAACTTTACCAAGTCTAAGTTCTGCTTGTCTAAGTTTATATTGGAAATGCGGTAGCCATTTTAATCTATCATTTAATGCTCTTTGAGCAGATCCATTTTTATCTTTACCTTGTGCGATTTTTTGTCTATATCTTTTAATATCATTTTCATAATCTCTAACTATAGCTTTATATTCATAATAATCATCTCTAAGTTCTCTTTGTTCTTGTTCTGCTCTTTCTTTTTGTCTAATATAATTTTGATATTCTCTTAATTGTTTTTGTATTTCTGGAACTTTTGTTTGATCAATTAATGAATAGAATTTAGTCTTTTCTTGTTCTGAAAAGCTATTAAGTTTTTTTATATCTACTTCTTTGAACTTTTCACGTTCTTCTGGTGTAAGTCCATCAGAATATGTATTAGAATTAGCTATATTTTCGTTTTTAAATTTTATATTATTTTTTCTTTGAATTTCAAGTTGTCTTTTAACATTTGTTAAATCATTCTGATTTTGCAATAATATAGGCATATTTTTACCTTTTTTTAAATATTAAATGGGCTAACACGCCCATGTTTTTTTATCACATAGGATCATTTAAATTTCTTTATCTCCTATATGATCTTCTGTATCCGCTTTTACTTCCGCCTTTACCGAACAGACTAATTCCCACAAAGATTAGTGAGACAAACGCACCAATTACAACGATATAAATTGAAATTGGAGCAAGTCCGTGTTCATCTGGGGTTGTAGAGTTCGCACCTAATGTAGACCATACGGGTGCTAAGAATGAGTCATCATTTCTATCATTAGCATCTATAGATGCAACAACGAAAGAATGAACCATTTGGATAACAGAAGACATAATCAAGGATATTACTATGATGCTTAAGGCAATTTTCATAGATCCTTGTATATTTGCCATTCTTTTTTACCTTTTTGTTTTTTTTAAATCGGCTTTCCTAATGAGAACCGATCTAAATCATGCACTTCTTCTTTTTTTAAGAAGCGTTATTGATTTAGCATAATTTAACATCTTATTTGCTTTATAGATGTTATTTCTATTAACTGCCCTTATTGTTGCAGTTAGCATTTTATTTATTTTTTGTTTTTGTTTTCTTGGTATTACTAAGTTTTTTCTAATTTTTCTTCTTTTTTTTATAAGTTTAATTTTTGCCATTTTTCATTCACTTTTTATAGGTAATTTCCTTATTCTTTGCGCGCGAGCTGAAGCATTACCGGCTCTACCTTGGTTTTGTTGGTTTTATTTTATATGAAAAATGATCAATTAACAAGTTTTTCATAATTGCTTTTCTTTTATTTATTTCTTCAAAGAATTCAACATAATTGAATCTTTTTCTCCCATTTTCTGTTGTTATTGTAACTATTCCATTTAATGGTCTTTCATTGAATTCTCCATTCAGATAATAATAAATATTAAATTTTAGATTAATTCCATTTTTTATTTTATCAATTTTTTCTATAAGTTCTTTTTCATTAATTTCTAACTTTTCTGCATCAAACTTTTCTTCATTTGTACATAGTGTATCAAATGCTGTTGCAAAGTTCATTTGTAATATTTGCGATATTATATCTTCATTCATAATTATTCTTATTAATATAATATAAAGACATGTATTTAAACATATCTTTTAGTTTTGTTTTTTTGCATTAAATCTTTTTTATAAGTTTATGCATTGTTGCTTTTTTCTTTTTTGTAGTTTTGACTTTTTTGATCATTTTATGTAATGCTTTTTTCTTTTTAATTTTAGCTTTAATTTTGCTTTTTGTTCTGTATTTGCGTGCCATTAGTACACCTCCTTTTACAGTTTTAATAATAAATATATTATTATATTATACCAAACATTATTTAAATATATCTTTATGTTTTTTCCAAACTTACATCATTAAAATCATTTAACCAAACACCCACTCCACAAGTAATTATTAAAAATATCATAATTAATGGATTCATTGTTGCTCCCATTATAGACCACAACAGTGATACTGGAAACATTAGTATCATTATTTTTTTTACACTTCTTGCAATTGCAAATGAGAATATGAATGCAAGGAATAGATTTAGTAATCCAGGAAATATAATTTGAGTATTTTGCAAAAAATTAAATACCAGATCTCCAATTTCCATAATTGCCATTTTTATTTCACTTCCTTTATTTTATCAAATGCTTTTCCTAAGTTTCCTGCACCAATTCCTAATAGTACAATTACTAATATTCCTATTTGATATACATTCAGACTTGTTGTTACTAACAGTGTCGCTATAATGAACGCACTCAATATAAAACTTGCAGGTTTAAATGGTCCACCTATTTTATATATATATTCAAATATAAACCATATTGTTAGTAGTACAATTATTAGTGCAAAAAACGAATATGTTCTTTCATTATTATTATTTTTTTGTTCTTCGGTTTCTTCAAATTCTATTAATGCAGTTCCTGCAAGTGTGTTTGTCAACGCTCCACCGACTAAATTTGTCGCATTTACTAAAATCTCTTGTCCAATATCTGCACTCGACCATCTATTTATAAGATATCCTTTACCGCTTGTATAGTCGCCAAAAGTTGGCGTTATATAATCACTACATAACACATATACTGGCGAAGACATACCCCCTACAAGGAACTGATAGTTCCCTCCAAGATACGGACTTGCTTTATTTATTATAAACCAATGATGTGCATCCGCTCCGTACAGGTTTGGCGAAATTATCTCAATTAATATCTGTTCACCACTCCCACCTGCTACATTAATTCCTGCAATCGTACAATATTCTGGAAGTCCATCTTCATCTACTTTTATATCATCTTGTACTGGGCAACGTATTTCTGACCAGCATGGCCCATCTGCCCAGATTGGCGATAGCATCATTATTAGTGCAAATATTGGTATCAGATATTTTATATTCATTTCATTCACAGATTTTTATACTTTTTATAATTTTATAATATATTACTTAGATTTGGCATTGCCATAACATATCCTGTTATTAATAATAAACTTATCATTCCTATAAAAAAATATTTTTTTTTTATTTTTTCATTCATCTCCATTAAATTTTAACTTACCTTCCTTGAGAAGAAGAATTGTATAAATTCTTTAACTATGAATATATTCCATATCATCAATAATAGATTTACAAAAGCCCATGCCAATGTAAATATTATTTCTGTTCCTGCTCCTGCTATAAATATATTTGATAAAAATGCACCAGTTACTAATAATATAAACGATATTACTAATATAGGTATATTTAATATATTGTCTACAATTGATAATAAATAATTGGTATTTTTTGAAGTTATTTGATCTCCTTCCATATCTGTTTTAGGTCCAGTAAATAAATTAGTATATCTTGTAACTTCATTAGTTAATGTTGTTATATCTTTATTCATATAAGCTATGTTTCCTATAATAAATAATAGGTTTATGACTACGGTTATCATAATCATTTTAACAATATCATTTGATTGATTTGCCATATTTTATTCATTCCTTTTAATTATCATATAATAGTTTCTTTATATATTGATTAAATACGATATATATTAATCCTGTAATTGCCACTAATAAGAAACTTATATCTAATAGTGAAAATATCATAGCTCCTACAAAAAATACTAATAATTCTGCTTTTATCATTGTTGCTAATGCAGACAAACATATTAATATTAATATTAATACTAATGTTCTTGTTTTATTTGTTGTATTTGCTTCTTGTAGGTCTTCTCTATATAATAGATCTCTATCTTCAAATGGGCTTGTTGCATTAACATCGCATATAAGTTCTATATAATCAATTAATTCATAATCCGTATCTGTATTCATAGCATAATATAAAAAATTATAATCATTTGGTGTTTCAACATTAATGTCTAAATAGTTATAATATCCTTGTTCGTTTAGACTATCAACTAATACACCTTCTTCATATATTTCTAATCTTAACCAACTTGATAAATTAGCAGTTATTGTAGCATATATTCCATTTATATCAGTATTATATACTCTTTTTTTTGTAATTGGATCAATTCTATTATAATTTAAATATGTATTAAATATTCCATTTGAAGAATTAGTTTCAGTTTCATTAATTGTAACCCACAAAATATTAGTATAAGATCCCCAAAATTCATTAGCGGCTGTTATTCTTGAACCTATTTCATAGCCTTCTTTTGTTGCTATTATTTTTATTAAATCATTTTCATTAGTATATATATAATTAAGTCCTGAATCATCAGTAATTCTTTGTCCGATAGTTATCCATTCAGATGCACCTTCCTTTTGTTTATAGACAGTTATTTGTGCATCAGGCACTATTATTGCGAATTTATTTCTTGTGCCAATATATACTTTATCTAATTGATTTTGATCTTCATCATTTAAATCAAATAATTGTACATTTACATCTATTAAATAATCTCCAGCATTATAAAATTCGTAAAACTGAAATCCGTTATTAAATGTTGTTAGTATATTTGAATTTAACGGTAGTGCATTTAATGAGTATATTAAATTTGTTACATCTGTAAATTCAATAATATTATCAACATTTGCTAATGTTGCATTTGTATCTGTATTAAAGTTTAATTTCAATAGATATGGAATTAACGTTGCCTCTTCAACATATGTTCCTGTTGCATCATATAATAATGCGTTATAATCATTATTTACAAATGAATCTATTGGTAATGTTGCAGCGCCTGTGCCGGAAGAAGATGTGAGAAGGGAATTAATTATGTTTGTTCCTTTTTTAAATACTAAATATTTATTTCCCCATAAATTATCATTAGTATCTTTTACAATGAATCCTATATTTACTGAATTACCATCTAATGTCAATAAAAAATTATAATCAAAATCTTCTCTTTTAAAATAAAATTGTAATGGCCTTGAATCATAACCAGTTTTAGATATTATTAGACTTTTAGCAATATTTGACCACGAAGTTGTTAAAACCCCAGAATCATCAGAAGTATATGTTGAACCGTTAGCATCAGTAATTGTAACTGTTGGTATAATTGCTAATGTATTTTCATCTCTAAATGTAATAGTTGTTATTGGTTCTCTAATTGTATAAGTATATGTTGCAATTAAAGATTTATTTTCATCTGAAACCCAAGAAATTGCTTTAAGTGTTTTTGTTTCGTTTATATTTATTGGTTCTGTATATAATGTTTTTGTATCATCTGGTGTTGAACCATCTAATGTATAATAAATATCTATTGTTGAATTATTATCTAAAGTTACTTGAAATGGATCATAATATGTTCCTGTAGGAACAGATGCTGTTGGTGTGTACAATCCGACTGAAAATGGATAAGTATTTCCACTTCCTGAATTATATAATTGTGTTATTTCTAATTGAGATAATTCTTTATTCCAAATTCCCATTTCATCAATATATCCTTTAAAATAATCTCCTGTATCTTTTCTTGCAATAAATCTTAATTGCGTCCAAGCTTTAGTATTTAAAGAAGTTACATTTTCGTCCAAAACTCCATTTAGATATATTTTTGCATTTTTATCATTTGCAGTTACAACCACGTGATACCAAGTTGCATCTAATATAGATGAAACGCCTGTTGATATTGATGAATCATTATAATTACCAGCATATCTTAAAGAATTATCTACATTATAAAATGTTAGTCCGGGTTGCCAAGCATTTGGATTTGAACTTCCTTGACCAGCTAATACATTATAATTTGCTGTATTTGTGTCTATTTTAATCCATAGACTTATAGAGTATAAACTTCCAAGTGCATCACTTCCGTGTGTTATAAAATCATTTACTCCATCAAAATAATATGATTTGTTTATTTTTCCGGGTTGATTAACTGTTGCTCCTGTTGTTGTTCCATTATAGAAACCTAAACTGTCTATTAATGTAGAGCTTGCCGCTTCATCAAAGTTCCAGTATCCTTTAAGTCCATCAGTTAATGCTGCAGAAACAAAACTCATAGTTAAAGCTAAGAATAAGAATACTAATATAAATTTAAATTTATTTTCTTGCATAATATCTTTTTTTTTTGAGTTTTTTTTCCATTTTTATAAGTTCTGGATAATATTTTGTTCCTGATTCTTTTATATGATCTTTAGCAGTTAATTGCCTAAATTTTTTAAATGATAATCTACCTTTTGTTCTTTTCATTGCTAAATATGTCTTTTTATGTTCTGCTTCTATTTTAGCACCAAGTTTTATTGCTTTTTTATATTTTATTTTATTCATTTTTTTTCTTATTTTTGATTTTTTTCTTAATTTTTTCTAATATATTTGCATTATAATTTACTTTTTCTTTTCCTGCAAGTTGGTTATATTGATAGTTCATTTCATCATCTCCTTGTTGCATATAGATTAAACATTCCATTATAGAATATTATTTTAAAATGATCAGTTTTTCCAGATCTTTTTAATCTAAATCCTTCTTCAAGTGCTTTTTTTTTACTTGTATATCTTCCTGTATAGTAATGATATTTACTTTTAGCAAATATTGCCACATTTTTTTCTTCTTTGGCTTTTTGATTTTCTTTTCTATTTATTATATTGAACATTCCCATTTTTTTCATCTCCGTTTATACTGGCATACCCAGATCTGAATATAATGCTACAGTTGGTATTCCTATTAAAAACATAATAAACAATGTCCAAAACATCATAACGGTTGTTAAATAGAAATGTCCAGTTGAAGACATCCCTCCTATTATAAAATCTGCAATTGTTATTAATGATGGACCTATTGAACCTATAATCAATACCAAAAATAACGCAATAACTGCATTAAATATTTTTACATTTGAGTAATATATTAACATTGGTATTAATATATTAAAAAGAATTAAGCATAACCACATATATATTACAACAATAAAACTTCCTGTGGTAGAATTAGCAATATTAGTTATATATTTAACTTGTGGATACAAATTATAAGATATAAATAAACAAAATAGAAAAGCAACTCCTGCTCCTACTCCTTTTAGTTTATTTCTATTTTCCATTTTATATCACTGCAATAACACATGCTATATTATTAATGTAACAATATATTTATAAATTGTTTGTTTTTGTATTTGTGTAATCCCAGAAATACGCACTTATAACTATTAAAGTACAGCCCCACAGAAATAAGAATCCTGCTGATTTTATATTAATTGGTGTTAAATCAAATTCTTCCATATTTTCAGTTTTTAATATACTCATTTCAAATATTATATTATCTTTATTAATTTTTGTATTTATATTATTTCCATAAAATAACATAGATATTAATATAAATAACATAAATGCTGTATATATTGTAATTGTTTTCATTTATTTTACTTTTTCTTCATTTTTTTTTTCTAACATATTTTTTATTTCTTCAACATCAGATCCATTTCCAAAATCTAACACTTTTTGTGCAAAGAAATTATCTTTTTTATTTTTATTTAATAACGCGACATAATTTGCATCATTATATAATAGGGTTTTTATTTTCCCTGCGTTTTTATATATTGTATTTAATATATTTCTTGCTTCTTGTTTAATTTCTTGTTTAATTTCTTCCCTTGTTTTTTTATCTAACCCTTTATAATCAATTTTATTTTGTTCTGGATAATAGGTCATATATTTACCTTGTATTAATTTAATTATAGTTTTCAGTTCAATTTTAACTGCCTCATAAAATAGATTTCCAAGTCTTAATTGATCTACCATATAATCTTTTTTTCTTTTAGAATCATCAAAGAATGCATTTGTTACATTTTGTTCTATATTTTTATGATACTTTAGCATATATATCATAGCATCTTTATTAGTATCAAATAATGTTTCATTATCTAATACATCTTGTATTTGTTCATCAGTTTTACTTTTAGTAATTGTTATGTCTTTTTTCATATAATCACATTTCTTTTAATTCTTTTTCTTGTTTTTTTATTAAATAATCCATTATTGCTTTTTTTATTGTAAAAAATTCAATTATTAATGCATTTATAAAAAATAATATAAATGTTACTAATGCCCAATTTAGATTAATTGATTTATTAATAATATATATTTGTAACAGAATTATTGTTAATAATCCCCATAGTATTATATCAAATATTCTTCCCATTTTATTCATCTCCTAAATACCATAAAAAATATTTAATTTCTAAATACATTATTAATATGTAATAAGAATATAAAAATATATAATATGCAAAACTTTTAATTTCTATTAAATTAATTAATGATATAAAATTACCTAAAAGCAAATATAATATTGTTAATAATCCCCATAGTATTATATCAAATATTCTTCCCATTTTATTCATCTCCTAAATACCATAAAATATATTTAATTTCTAAATACATTATTAATATGTAATAAGAATATAAAAATATATAATATGCAAAACTTTTAATTTCTATTAAATTAATTAATGATATAAAATTACCTAAAAGCAAATATAATACTGCAGGAATTAAAAAAATAGTAATTGTTTTTGAATTAATTATTTTTAATAGAGCTTTACCTAATTTATTATTTGGATTTTTATTTATCATTTTTTTCACCACTATAATTTTATTGTTATTATATTGTGCATGTTTTTTATTACCCAAATAATTAACATTACTATTTGCATAGCAAATATTGCTAATAAAGGGTTATTATACCAGAATATTATAAATATTAAACTTCCAAAACCTAATGCAAGACATATTGAAATTAAAGTTAAAGATTTTAATAAATCTTTTTCTTTATTAGGCGTGTATATTGGAATTAAAGTATCCTTTTGTGCGTTTATTTTTTCTTTAATCATTTTAACAATTCCAAAATCTCTTTTTTTAATCCATTAACCTTTTCAAACCAAGTTTTATATCTACCATTTAATATATTATTAATTTTATTTTTTAATTCTTCTCGGTCAATAAATCTTGAATCTAAATTTTTAATATATATCTCGTGAGATATAAACTTTTTACTTTTCATAAATTCGCTTGGTTTCATTTATCTCACATCATTTTTAGTATTATTTGATTTTATATTATATTTTTCAGCTAATTCATTAGCTTTTTCAATCATTTTATCAAGTTTATCTTTTTCAAAGCTACTTGATATTACAATTTCTACATCTTGTAATGTAATTCTAATAACTTTTTCTTTAATATCTATTTTTCTTTGATCATCATACATATTATTTCCTTCCCGCAGTCATTGTTATCATAATTCTTTTAGCCAGATATTTACTATCTTTTAGATTTACTTCTTTAGTTTTAAATGTTTTAGCAAGACTTAAAAGATCACTTTTATAATTATATATTTTATTATTTGGATTATTTTTTCCTAATATTATTTTTAATTCTGAAAGAGTCATATTATGAATATTTATTTCACCAAATTTAACATTTTCTTTTTTATTAATTAGATCATCACCAATTAACTCAATTGTTATTTCATTTACATATTTTATATATTCTGCTTTTTTAGTCATTTTATTAACAGAAGTTATATCATCTGTTAATTGTGCATATAATTTTTTAGTTGATGCAATATCATCAAATCCATCTTTATATTCAAATTCGATTTTAGCAGTAATTCCTTTTTTCATTTGATTTATTAATAGTTTTTCTTTATTTTCAAATATTGCTTTATTCCAATCTTTTTTATGTTTGGTTATTATTTCTTTAATTTCTTTAATTTCATTTTTTAATTTTTCTTGATATTTTTTTATATTGACTTTTTGATTAGGATTTTCTTTTTTAATTTTTTTAGCATTTCCATATATTTCAAAATAATCTTTTTCAGTAAGTCCTTCTATAAATTTATAATAACTATTTTTTTTAGTCTTTTCATTATATATACTTACATATTTACCTTTTCTTGATTTATTATTAAGTTCAACAATTTTCAGATTTAGCATATTTTTCACATTTTTATTTTAAATTTTCTATTTCTTTATTTATATTTTTTATTTTATTTTTTATATCTTTTTCTATTTTAAACATATTATTAGTTATTTCAAATATTAAATATATTGTTATAAATGTAACTATCATTGTTTCATTATTAAATATTGTTCCATATATTATTCCAATTAATGTAACAAAATCTATAAATAACAATATATTTTTATTAAACTTTATATTTTTTATTATTAATTCTAATTCTTTTTTTTTATTTTCAATATCTTTTTCTATCATAATTTCACTATTTTAATTTTATTAATCCTACTCCAATTAAAGGATTAACTGGATTATTTGTTATATTTCCATTTGCGACAATATTTTGATCTATTGTTTGTTGTACAATCTCTTTAGCAGGGAATAAATCAATTCCTACAAATGGCAATAAGAATTTAAACAATATAAATCCGCCAATTCCAATAATTCCAATCCACATTAATATTTTTAACCAAGGTATATCAGAATTTTCTTCATTTAATAATTGTCTTTTTTCATTTTGTGATTGTGTATATATTATTAATGCTTTCATTGTTTCAGAATCCATTTCAATATCTACATCATCTAAAAATATATTTTTAGAACTACCAGTATAAACCATATAATCGTAATTTCCAATTTCCATAAATTGTTTTTTTCTTGTATCTATAAAGACATATCCTTTCTTTCCTGGGGTATTAAGAAATCCAGGTTGTACATCTTCATAGATTAATATTCTACCATTATGTCTTAATAATAATAATGGTTCTTTTAATTTTCTAATTGGTTGTCCTTCTTTATCAATAATTTCTTTTAAATTTAACCATTCTTTTTTTATTATTTTGATTTTACCTAACTCTTTTTGAGAAAGCTTAATATATTTTTCTTCAACTTTTCTTTTTTCTTCTTCATATTTTTGATTTATATTTTCAAGTTTATTAACTTTAGAATTTATTTTATTTTCTTTAAATCTTATCCACATTAATTTTTTTTTAACATTAAAATTAGTAAAAAAATTATCTACACTATTTTTATTTTCTGAATATATTTCTTCATCAGGTAGAGTTTTTGTTTCGTGAGTTTCTTTATAATCTATTAAATTATTAGTTTCTTCATTGTTTGTTTCATCAATAATATCATCAATATTTTTTTCTCCAGAGTTTTTATATTTGTTTCTTTTTAATTCTTCTGTTTTAATTCTTTTATTCATTTTAATCACTTTCATTTTCTATTTCATTATATTTATTAATTTTTTTATTATCGTTATTATTATTATTTATTGGTTTAATATATTTATTTTCATTTTTAGTTTTTTCTTTTTCTTCTTTTTGAATCAATTTTTGTAATTTTATTTCTAATTCTAATGTTTTTTGTGCAATAAAATCTATTTTTTGATTAATATTATATAATTCTATAAAAAGATCATGTTCCATATTTTCACTTCCCATTTTTTTCACAAATAAAATTTCTAAATTCTGTTATTTTATCATTTATATTAAATATTTTTTTATTATTTTTATTATTTTTTTCATTAATTATTAGATAAATATTATTTTTTTCTTGTATAATTTCCATTGCCAGATCCATAGTATAAAATTTCATAATTGTATTCGTCTTTTTTTTAATTTTATTTTTAATTTTGATTTTGGATTTTACAATCCAAAATCTTCTAATGTTTTAGGTGGGTTTGATACAAGTTTATTCCAGGTTTTATTTTCATCCATATATTCAAATCCAATAAATGTACCAAATTTATTATCATATTTTACTGCTTTAAATAATGTATTAGTTATATTATCAATTTTTTTTAAAGAATTTACTTGTGTTTCAGTTAATTTAATAAAAATATCATCTAATTTTTCTCCAGTATTAACATCTTTTAATTTAACAGGCATAGAATAAGATACAAATCTTCCTGTTTGTACAATTGGTTTTGTTGATTGTGGTACAAATACATCTCCATCTTCAAGAGTATATTCAACTAATTGTTCTCCTTTTTTTGTTAAATATGGTTTTCCATCTTTATTTACTAACATTTCTTTTTTTACCATTTTTTATCTCTCCTTTTCTTTTTTGTCATATTTTATGAACTATTTGCATAATTCAAATAATATTATGCATAGAAACCTTTATAAATCCTTTTGATATCAGAAAATTTCTTTTTTTGTTAATTCTAACATTTTAATTCTATTTTTAATTCCATTTATTCTAATATTTAATCTTTCTATATATTCATTTATTTCTTCTATATTTTCTGCTAATTTATATCCTTTACTTGAAGATATTATTGGATACCCTAAGGATATTAATAGTTTTATATCTCTTCTTGTATTTGGGCATGTTTTAACATATTTATATCCACATTCATTACTAATTTCAAAAGAATTTAAATATTGTCCTTTAGTTTTTCTTAATAAAGTTATTATAGATCTAACTTTATTTTTATCAGTTTTTTCTAATAACTTTTTAGGTATATCTCCAAATTTTTTTATATTTATATTCATTTATTTTTCATCTCCATTTTTTTATTTATTTTTTTTAAAACATTTTTATTAGTTTTAAATATAATTCTTTAGTTGCTTTTATATCTACTAATGCATTATGAAATTCTTCATTATTTTTTATTTCAAAGAATTCACACATTGTATCTAATTTTTTATTTTTACATTCTGATAGATCAATTTTATTTAAAGTATCCAATATATTAATCATTTGTAATACATCAATACATCCTGCTGAAAAATATGATGCAAAGAATGGATTTCCTGCTTTATAGAACCAATTTCTAATAAAATCAATATCAAAATTTACATTATATCCTATTATTAGAAACTTATCAGTTTTATCATATTTATTAATATATGTTTCTAATTCCTTAGTAAATTTATTTAAAATCATTGTACTTTCTTCAAAATTTAATATTTGTGATAATTCAAACTTATTAATTTCTAAAGCTCTTTTATCAATATTTTCTAAAGAATAAGGTCTCATTGTAATATACCCTTCTTTTTTTACAATTCCATCAATTTCAATAATATATCCAAGTGATATAATATCGTTTTTAACTGGACTAAGTCCTGTTGTTTCAGTATCTATATATATTATTTTCATTTAATCCCATCTCCTTTTTTTATAATAACTTCCGCTTTTATTATTTTTTTTATCAATCCAATTTTTTATTTTTTTTATACCTTGTACAATATACGGATAGAATTTCCATATTATTATTCCAACTACTATTAATTTTCCTATATTAGTCAGATTCATTTTTTTCATCTCCTTTTGTTTTTATATTTGTATTTTTATAATTTCTTATATTATTTAAGATATTTTGATTTTCTTTAATCCATTTTTTTACATCTTCATCTAATTCTTCTTCATTAACAATATATATTTTTTCTTCAATTTCTTTTTTAAATTCTTTTTCATTTTTTTCAGATTCATCTAAGTTTCTTATTATTGTTTCATAAGTTCCAGCTTTTTCTGGATTTTTAAATATATCTACCATTCTTTTAGTTTCCATTTTTCCAGAACTAAATTCTTTTTGTTTAATTTCTTGATTATTTTGTATAACTCCAGATACTTTTATTTTATTTTTTATTTGATATTGTTGTTTGGAATAAATATATCCATCACCATTTTCAACTTCATATTTAAAGCATCCCATTTCATTAGATATATTAAACATATTTTTATATTTTTCAGCATTTTTAAATATAAGACTATCACACGGCATATATATTAGATCTTTTTTATCAATTTTCATTGCTAATTTAGTCATTTCAATTCTTATTTTAGCCGTAATATCTGCATATACTTGTGCCATATAATATTTAGAATATACATATCCATTAGATTCTTTTTCATATAAGAACAAATTACCATATCCTTTTTTTATTTTAAACCCTTCTTTTTCCATTTCTTTAGCATCTTCTCTATTTCTAAACACTAATTTTTTTTGTTTTCTTCTTTGTTTTAATTTTCCTGTAAAATGATTCAATATTTTTTTATAAATTCTATTAGATAATTCATCTCTTTTTCTAAGTTCATATATTGCAGGCACTATTTCTTTTAAAGGATTATCAATTTTTTCATCATAATATATTGAATAGAATACTTTTAATATTTTTAATCCATTTTCTTTAAAAAACCTAATTTCTTGGTGTGTATATGATCCAATTAATATAATTTTCTCATTATCAGGAAATATTTGTTCATCTTTATATCTAATTGGCACTAACCCTATTTTTTTTCTTTCTGGATTTTCTGAATATATCACTACTTTTGATATTCCAATTTTTTCAAATAATTCATCTTCAGAAAATAATTGTAATGGTTCATTAACATAATGTAACGTTTTAAGATTAGGGAACTCAATATTAATTTCAGCATAGCTATAAGCACTATTAAAATCAACTTGTGTAGCATTTTCAAATTTTCCTAAATTAAATACTTCAAATCTACCGCCCCTTCCTGCATGTGCTTGTAATGCCATTATTTCTTCTTTAGGTTGTATAACTCTATTAAAAAACTTATCTGCAAATATTTCTTTAGCGTTTTTAGTTTTTTTCATTTTTTTAAAATGATAATTTGCAGATATTTGTCCAGCACTTATCATCATTTTTGTAGAAAAATCATCTTTTTTTAATAATTCTTTAAAATTTTTTAATAATATGATAATTGCAATTGCATTAATTTTACAGATATTTTTTTTACATTTACTATTTAAATATGTTTCAATATCATTTTCATTTTCAAATTCTTTTTTTATTTCTTCAAATGCGAGATGTCTATTATCTTCAATATTTTCTCCAAACAATGTAAATATATCATAAAAATGTATTTGTGGTTTTAATTTTATTTTTTCAAAATTTTTATTTACTTCACTAATAATTTTAATTTCATTTTTATTAAAATTTCTTTTAATTATACAAGGTTTATGTGAATAATATTCTAATGCTTGATCAGTTATATTTGCATAGCTAATAAATTTTTTATAATGTTCATCAGCATACACTACCAGATTTTTCTTATTTTTTGCTTCTTTTATACCCAATTCAATTATTTCATTATACATTTCTTTTTTTTCAAAGAATTCTTTAGTTTGTATTCTTTCATTTTTATAATATGCTATAATTCCATATTCAAATATTTTATTATCATTTTCATTATATATACAATCAATACTTATAATCATTTTATCATCTCACTTATATTATATTTTTCACAATATTTTTTATCAGCTTCATTTTTATATTCTTTATAATAACAATAATTTATTTCAATCCACATTTTTATTTCATCATTTATATCTTTATTTATATATTCGCTAAAATTTTTATTATCCCATTCTTTTTTTTCTTTATAATATTTAGTTATTCTTAGAATAGATCCTATTAAAATAAACATAATTATAATTATCAGTATAATTCCAACAATCAAATTATAATTATATTCCGTTTTTTTGTTCATAAATATATCTTTTTAAATCATCTTCTTCTAATTCATCAATTTCTTTAAATTCTTTATATGCTTTAATAATACTCAAATTTTTTTCTATAAGTTTTTCTTTTTTTTCGATAATCTTTTCTAATATTTTTATTTCTCTAATTTTAATTTTTTCCAAGTTTTTTATATTTTCTTCAGTTAATTTTTCATTGTATTTTATTTCATTTTCAATTTTATTAATATTTTTACTTCTTTTTCCAATTTCAGTTTCAAGTCCAAGCAATGCATCTGCATCATCTATCAATTCATCTTGTGTAAGCATCGATATTCTAATTTTTTGTTTAATCAATTCAGTTTTCAATGTTGCTTTTATTTGTTTTTTTTTAATTGTTTCATCAAATGCAATTTCTTTCCAATCTTCATATATTGCCATTACAATTTCTGTAAAATCCATAATACGTCTATCATCAATTCCCAGATCATTCATTATTTTCATTTTTTTAAATTTTTTAATTCTGTACAATTTATACCAGAATTTATCAAGCACTTCTGAAACATCAATATCTACCATTCCAATAAATTGTATAAGTGTTCCTGTTGGCATATTAAGTCTATAATATAATTTACATCTTGTAAATTTATAATCTTTATTAATAGTTATTATTTCTAATAATACATGAGTTTGATCATCTTGTATTTCTGATGGGGAGCAATAAATTCTATGAAGATAACGTTGCGCTTGAATTTCTGAAAAACTTTGAAGTCCTGCTGTTTCTGTTGTTGAATTAAATCCAATTCTTGAAAGTTTATTATCTTCATCTATAACGTGGCATGTATTATTAAGATCTGATTGTTCTCTTGTAATTCTTGAATATGATATTTGATCATCACACATATTACTGACTTTCATTTCTTTTCCATAGAATTGTTTTAAAACAAAATCACATATTGCTCCTGCGCACGTAGTTTTTCCTGTTGTAACTTCTCCCATAAACCAAAAATTAAGCAACTCTTTATGTACGAATATATCTATTATGTGATCATAAAACATCTGTGTTCTATCAATTTGTTCAATATCTTCATCAGTAAGCTGTTGTTCTCTTACTTCCCACAATGCAGAAATCAATTTAGAGTACGGTAATGACATGTTTTGATAGCTTTTAGCTTTTATATATTCTATATTTTTTCTTCTTTTTTCTATTTCCTTGTTATTTGTATTATAATCTTCATTACATTCAGTATTATTCCATTTATTATTATTTCTATTTTTATCAGATATTTTTTTATATTCTTCATTTGTTATCATTTTATTCATTGTAATCATTAAATTGTTTTTTTTTATGTTCATTAATTTGTTTAAGTAATATTTTACATGCTTGTCTAATAAATTCAGATCGTGATATTCCAGTACTTGTAGTAATTCTTTTAATATCTTTAGCCATTCCAATAGGCATTTGTATAGAAAAAGTTATAGGTAATTCGTTTTCATTACGATCCATTATTTCAATAATATTTTCTTTTTCTTTATTTACTTTTTCTAAAAATTCTTCTTTGTCCATATTATAACTAACTAACTAACAGTTTATAAATCCTTTCTATTTTATATAAAATTTTTGTAAAAGAATCACAAAAATCACAAAAATAATAAAATAATTTATACATAATTATTACAATTAGTTCGGAAAACTAACTCACTTCCTGTATTACTAAAATTAACTGCGGAATCATATTATAAGCCACTTTAATACAAGAAGCGTGGTATAACTTCCTGTATTAGCTTCCTGATCCCCACACTTCCTGTATTCAACACTGATAAACAGTGATTTTATCGGAAAAAACTACACACAATCTTGGACAACCCCCTCACTTCAGGTAAAATACCTTAAAAATCAAAAGTGTTAAATTACCTTTATTTAAAATCATCATGCAATAATCCCTGATGTTTATCACTAATCTATTATACATAATATATACATCACATCTTCCAAAATAATACAAGAACTAAAGGGGTACCCCACCCCACACTTCCTGTATTCATATATCACCATCACACTATAAAATCCAAACTATCACCCCACCCTCACTTAACAAACCAAACCATCACTATA
>Ga0209717_1001565_pt1 | contig 24195 bp, 26 predicted proteins | sample AD_UKC048_MetaG_FD_184418 | JGI IMG/M metagenome (GOLD analysis project Ga0209717, IMG submission 184418) | Active sludge microbial communities of municipal wastewater-treating anaerobic digesters from USA - AD_UKC048_MetaG (SPAdes) (version 2) | ecosystem: Engineered > Bioreactor > Anaerobic >... | reverse complement strand
CGCGGAGCCTCGCCTCCTCGACGGCGTGGTCCCTGCCGTCCTTCTTGAGTTCCGCGATGGCCGCCTCCAGCGCCAGCTCTCGCAGCTTCTGGGCGGCGTCGGCCTTCTCCTTGCGGAGCTTGTCCTCGGCCTCCCGCGCGTCTTTTGTCGCGCGCTCCTGCGCCTCGGCGATCTTCCGCTGCAGGTCCTCGATCGACTTGAGCAGCGCCTGCTCCTCGGTGCGGAGTTCCAGTCCCTCCTCCTGCGAGAGATTGCCCCTCCTGATCCGGTTCTGGACCTCGGCCAGTTTGCCCAGCATCGCGGTCAGATTCTGCTCGTCGCTCCGGTTCGCCTCGTCCCTGGCCCCCTTGGCCTTCCAGTACGCCTCGATGAGCCGGTCGATCGCCTTCTTCTTTGCGGACGCGTCGTCGCCGCCATCGCCAATGACACCCTTGCCCTGGTCGATGGCGCCGGTCGGCCGATAGTTGGCGCCCTCGGTCATGAAGCCCGCATCCTCGGGGTTGGCCGCCATCCATTTTGCCATCTCCTCGCCGTGGATCTTCTTGTAGAGCGCCCGCTCGGCGGCCACGCGCCTGGCGCGGTCGGGGATCTCGCCCAGCACGGCACCCTTCTCGGCGGCGAACCGCTTCCGGCTGGCCGCCCCCACCGTCTCGCTCGCCTCGAGGCTCGCCCCGAACTTCCTCCAGCCGGCATACGTGGACCAGACCCAGTCCTGAAACCGGCTCTTCATATTGCCGAGCATCAGGTTCCACTGGTCGGCCACCACGCCCATGCCCATCAGGGCCGCGTCGCTCGCGGGCCTGATGGATTCGAACAGCTCCCGAAGTTCCTCCGGGCCGCGCTGCAAGAGGTTGGCCAGCTCGGTGCCGCTTCGGGACAGCAGCGTCTGGAGCGCGAGGAACCCCCGACCGCTCGCCTCGGCCCGCTGGTACCCCCCGGCCAGCGCGACGATCATGTCCGGAAGCCGCATCCGCGATAGCTCGGAGGCCTTGAGGCCCATCGCCTCCAGCATCTCGGCCTGCTCCTTCCCGCCCTCGCCCGCCTTGGCCAGGTTCACCCGCAGCTTCACCGCGGCCTTGACCACCGCCTCCATGTCCGCGCCCATGAGCGACGCCGCGCCGCCCACGCGCACCAGGTCCGATGGCATCTCGCGCAGCGTCTCGGCTAGGTCGCTCACCCTGTCGGCCTCGGAGAAGGCCCCGCGCACCGCGTTGCCGATCCCGTACAGCGCCGCCGCTATCCCGCCCCCGACCGCCGCGCCGGAGAACACCTTCGAAAACTCCGAGCCGAGCCGACGGTTGAAGTCCCGCGCCTCCTTCCGCATCCGGGCCAGCCCCCGGTTGAAGTCGGAGTCGTCCAGCCGCGATCTGGTGACCAGGTCAGCCACGGCGTTTCCTCCTCACGACCTTCGCCCCCTCTGGCAGCACCCCGCGCCTCGTCCCCGTGATCCCGCGGGCGGCGAGGGACGCGATCTGCTCCTCCTCGGCCTCCGTCACCCAGCGGCAGCCGTACTCGCCCTCGTTGAGCGCGGCCGCGTAGTGCAGCAGTTGGCCGTATCGGAGGAACCACGCCCACTCCGGATCCTTGCCGAAGGCCCGCGCCACGACCGTCACCATCCCCAGGTGGAAGGGAGTCGTGCACGGCTTGCCCTCCTTGGCCCGCTCCTTCAGCTCGGGCACCACGGCGCAGTCCTCGCGGTAGTCCGCCCACGCCATCCTCGCGCGGTGCACAGCCTTTGGTGAGAGCGCCATGCGCCGGATCGCAGCGATGTCCCTCTTGTCGGGCCGCCGCCAATCGATCGACCAGAGTTCCGCGAACGATCCGCACGCGCAGACCTTCGCCGCTCCCACCAGATCCGGGAGGGTGGCCATCGACGGCGTCCAGGGGAGCGGGTTGTCGATGGAGCGCAGCGCGGCAGAGTGCGCCGCGCAGAAGGGCCTCAGCTCACGGCCGAAGATCCGGTGCCCGTCACAGGGCAGCAGGAACGCCGCCGCCAGCCTACCCGCCACGAGTGATGCCAGGGCCATGGTCCATCGGGCTCAGGTGATCTTCTTGAACGCGACCAGGGTGCAGGACGCCTCCTCGAAATCGCGCACATTGTCCCCGATCTTCTTGTTGGTGACGATGTACCTGATCCCCTCCACCGTCACCGTGCCCAGCGCGTCGAACTTCGCCTCGTCGGTGAGCAGCCCCTGGACGTCGTAGTTGCGCTTCCACCGGTCCGGCTTCTGGATGCCGAGGGCCGCGGCCTCGCCATCGCGATCCGTTGCCTCGGCCTGCGCCTCGGGCTCGCGCGCCCGGTCCACGGAGTTGACCTCGATGCCGATGTCGTCGGACATCGCCTTGAGGGCCGCCTTGAGGCCCATCGTCACGGCCAGCGAGCCGTGCTTGTCGAAAGCGTCCGCCATGCACGCGGGCGGGTGTCAACGCTTGCGCGACCCGCGAGGCGGTCTGTACCCGGCCAGCTCCTTGCGCATGCCGGCGACGTGGGCCCGCGCCGCATCCGCTATCGCCCGGTTCAGCCGCGCGATCATCGCGGGCTCGTATTCCGCGCCGCTGCCGGTCCAGTCGAAGTATTTGAGCGCCTTTCGAACATCCATGACGAACCGCCCCCGGCCCGTGTGGCGCCCGAAGTACGCCGCGACCGGGATCCCCAGCCGCCGCAGCGCCGGGATCAGACCGCCCTTCAGCTTGCCCACGTGGCCCTCGATCTCCGTGACGTGGGCGTCGACCGCTTGCGGATTGAGCACTAGGCGCAGCGGCGGGGGCGGGTGGCGGTTGCCCCACCGGCCCCGCTTGTAGCCGCGCATGGCCCGGCCCATGTCGTAGGCGCCGATAGTGACCCTCGCCAGCGGCGAGCCTCCCGCGCGCAGGATCTCGCGCATCGCCCGCGCGTCCCCCCGGAAGTACGCGCCCCAGAAGGCCGTCCTCAGCGGGCGTTTCAACTGCCGCAGGAACCGGTTGAGCGCCGCACCCCGAGGATAGCCGTGCGCGAAATCCCTCCGCACCGCCCGCCTGCCCGCCCCCACCGTCGGCGGCGGGATCACGTCGATCACCCGACGGAACAGGCCGCGGGTGTACCTCTCGAACGTCTTCCCGCTGAAATCGTCGTGGTGCGCCTCGATGTCGCGGACCGTCCTCCCCCAGTCGGTCAGGTCCACCTCGAAGGAGACATCGGGGGACATCAGGGGACCGGGATCACGGCGCCGGTCGCCACCGGCCGCAGCACCATCTTCGATGCGCTCTTCGCCACGCCCAGCACGGTCGGGTACCACCCCTCCGCGAGATCCGCGCTCGGCGCAATGTCGCCCGCGGCGTCGGCCCCGACGACCAGGATCTCGCCCACGCTCAGCGCGCAACCGGGGGTGAAGTCGTCGTCCTCGGTGACCACGCTGCCCGGCTGGCCCGCCGCCCCGCCGTTGAGCGCGATCCCCGCGGCCGCGTGCTTGGTCGCGTCGTTCGCGTCGGCCAGATAATAGCGGCCATCCGCCGCCTTCCGGTACACCGCCTTGCCCGCGGTCACCGTCTCCCCGTAGACAACGGGCGTGATTCTCGCATTGGGCCCCGCCAGAACGTTCGCCGCAGTGATGACCTTCGCCGCCATGATCGCGGCGCGGTGTCAATCATCCCGCGTCCAGCGCCGCCGCCCATGCCTTGAACTTGAGCGTCCGCACCCACTCGTGCCGCGTGCGGCTCCGGGCGATGTCGAAATCTCCCGCCCCGAACACGCGGGCAAACGGACCCGAGAGCATGTCAGGAAGCGCCGTGTCGCGAAGCTTCCCCAGCACCTTGCCCCACGCGACCGCCAGCGCCTCGGGACTGTTGCCCGCCTCCGCCTCCATGATCACGTCCACGCGGCAATCCAGGAGCCACCGCCCCGGCCGCTTGTCGTCCTCGGTCGCCCCATCGACCATTGCCACGATCCGCGTGTCGGGCGCGTCCTCGTCGGAATCCACGCTGACCACCGGCAGCCCCGTCTCGGCGCGCTCCACAGCCGCCTTCAGCCGTTCCTCCACCGCATCGCACGGGTCGGTCATGTGACCAGCTCCGCGTGGATCGTGATGATCGGCCAATTCGAGTTGTCGGTGATGCCCGTCACCTTGTAGGCCCGTCCATCGGCGGTCAGCCGGTCGCCTCTGGTTGGCACCGGTGGCCCAACATCCTCTCTCAAAGCCCGGATCATAACGGCCGAGGAAGGATCAAAGCCCCCGGCCACCAGCCCATATTCGACAGCTGGGCTGCCGATCAGCGCGTAGAACGAGCGGCCCTTCCATTCGACCCCGACGCCGCGCTCGGAAAGAAGTTCGGAGAAGTCGGATTCGATGGGCTCCATGAACAACGGGGACTGTCAATATGCCCAACGAGCCTCCACCGCTTGCGCTAAACCAGTCTTTCATCAGACTCGTTGTACATGAGCACTTCTTCCCTCAAACCACCTGTGGAGCAACTCCGCGAGGTCATCAAACATGGCATCACGGTCGATATACTCGACGCCGAAAGAGCCTGGTTTCTTGTTCAAGAAATCCTCGGCACACACGACGCTCTCGCACCGCCATGGAAGACGTTCAGCAGCCACCTCGCCTCGATGGCAGTCAATCAAATCACTCTATCTGCGTGCAAGATCTTTGAAGTCGAAAAGCGACAATACCCACTTTGGAGCATCCCGACCGCGCTCAAGATTTTGTCCGCCAATGCGGGAGTTCTCCGCGTCAACAATCGACTTGCTGTTGAGCGCAGACTCGCGCGGGCTGGATTCACCCCAGTTAATATCAACGACGAAGACATCACACGTCACATCGCCAACCATTTTGACCAAATCCTGCCCAACACCCAGTACAGGGGCAACAATCTGCGTGCCTGCCAAACCCTTGATCACCTTAAGCTCTGGCGCGACAAACGCGTGGCCCACAACGAAATGATCGACCCCGACCACCTACCCCCGGTCGAAATGAACGATGTTTGGGAACTTCTCGCGCTCGCAAAACGATTCGTCGGGGTTGTTGGTCTTGCGTACATCGGAGAAGTTTTCGACTCCGACGATGGCAGCTACCTATCATCCAACGACGCACGACGGCCGACATTGGCATTCCGCAGATTGGCCAAGCCAAAATCTTCAGCCCGATAGTCAGGCCCGCCGAACTGGGTGAGTTTCAGACGTACTCGCCCGACACCAGCTGCACCTTGCACGCGGCGGTGCCGTCGATCTCGACCAGCGCGGGACCATCGGCGGCGAAGACCGTGGGCGAGTTGATCTCCTTCGTGGCCGCTCCGACCGGCACCCGCCCGGCCTCGGCCATGAGGAACACCTTGTCCCCCGGCGCCAGCGCAAAGGGGAGGTTGGCGACCATCGTGATGGTGCCCGCCTCCGCATCCACGGACGCCACCACCGCGCGGGCGGCCTGATTCGTGGACAGTTTCCAGAGCATCACCGCGTCATCAGCGGCAAAGCCCGTCGGATCGGCGCTCACCACCTTCTGCCCCGCCGCGCTGGCGGCGGTCACGACCGCCTCGGCCGCGTGGCGCAGGAACTTGAGGATCGAGCCCGCCTTGTCGGAGGTAGCGCTCACGAACTGGAGCCGGGTCATGGACCTCGGCCAAGGCGGCACCGCCGCGTAGGAAAGGGTCGTGCCATCATCGCCGATTGCCGAGAAAGGTCTCATCGCTGTCTCCCTTGGATGTTGAGTGTTGAATGTTGGCTATTGGATGTTGCGTCAGGGCTTCACCAGCCGCTTCAGCCCATCGGCCCGCCCCACCGTGAAGCCGTAGAGGCACTCCACGGTGACGTAGATCTTGTTGCTCTTGGTGTCGGAGAAGCGCAGGTAGCCGAAGGTCAGCCCAGTTGCCGGGTCGGTCACCGCGCCCGCCTCGTCGTAGCGGGCCGCGGGTACCAGGTATCGAACCGCCACCGAGATCGCGCTGGGGTGGACGGCGAAGCCGACCAGCTTCTCCGCGTGGCTCGGGGCGATCACCCCGGTCTCGTACAGCTCGAAGCCCGCCAGCCGCTTGATCCGGCTCTGCTCGACGGCCGGGCCGCTCAGGGAGATGTTGAAAGCCTTGGCCACCACGTCGTCGGCCAGGAGGTTGGTGTAGTACCCCGCGTCCAGGATCAGCGCCCGCCGGTCGGAGGGCATCTTGGCCGCACCGCAGGCCTCCCGCACCGAAAGCACCCGCTTGTAGTCGAAGGCGGTCGGGCCGATGGCGGGCACCGCGGGCGCGCCATAGTTGGCGGCGGTCACCACCGAGAACACGTCCAGCAGCACGTCGAGGGCCAACTGCCGCGCCGCGGCCTCGGCAAGAGGCTCCAGCACGCCGAAGGCGGTCTCGGCCAGCTCGCGGGCGGTCACGTGGACCGTCTTGAAGAAGTGGCGGTTGAGGGTCACCGGCACCGAGGCGACCGCCGAATCGCTGTTGGCGGTGTAGTCCCCTGCGAACTCGCCCGACTTGGATGGCGCGCCCACCAGCGGCACCCGCACGGTGTCGCCCTTCTCGGCGGCCTCGGGGGAGAAGTTGGTGCTGAATGCCCCGAAGGGCAGCAGCTCGTCGGTGAATGCCGGCAGCGCGGTCTGCGCCACCCGGATGTCCTTGAGGTTGGTCAACGTGTTGGGCATGGGATCGGCTCCTTGGTCAGTTCGGGGTGGAGAGGGCCTTCTGGAGCGCGGCCTGCTGGCGGGCGCTCAGGCCCCGCCAGAAGATCGTCTGCTCGCGTGGATCGCTGATGGCGCGGAACTTCTCGGCCAGGCCCGCGTCGGAATCTGCCTCGCCGGCGGCGCTCACCTTGGCGGGAGCGGCGGTGCCGGTCTCCGCGACAATGCGCGCCGCGCGGGCCGAGGCGCGCTTTTCGATGTCTTGCTCCTTGGCCTCCAGCTCGCGATTGCGGGCCGTCAGGCCAGTGATCGAGGCGGTCGCTGCGGCAAGTTCGGCGCGGACGCCGTCCCGCTCGGTGGTGAGGGACGTGTTCGCCGCCTCCAGTTCCCCGACGCGTGCGTTGAGGGTCTCGGTGTTGCGCGATGCCTCGGTCAACAAGCCCTCGCGGGCCTGCGCGTCGGCCTCCAACTTCGTGATGCGCGTCCGGGCCTCGGCCAATTCGTCCTCGATCGTTCGGCTCATTGCACGCGGGGGGGTGTCAACCGATGGGGACTTCACGTGCAGCCGGCGCAGCCGCGCCATGGCCTCGTCGCGGGTCGTCACCACGCCCGCCAAGTTCAATCGCTGCGCCATGCGCGCCGAAAAGCTCTGCCCCTCGAGGGCCTCCTCTGGGATCTTCCTTCCCCGAGCCAGCACCCCTGCGCGGAAATCTCCCGCGATCTCCTCGACCTGCGCCTGCATCCAGTCACGCTGCTCTCCGGTCAGCGGAACCCCCGGCACGCCCGCCCCCTTGAATCTGCCGGCCGCGAAGACCTCCACCTTCAGGCCCTCGGCCTTGAGCCGCTCGGAGCTGTCCACCAGCACCCGCACGACCCCGATGCTCCCCACTCGCGCGCTCGGCGTCGCGTAGATCGCGTCCGCCTGGCTCGCCACCCAGTAGGCCGCGCTGAGCATCTCCCCGGCCGTGAAGGCGTACACGTACTTCCTCCGCGACACCTCGGCCACGGCCGCCGCCAGTTCGGGCGTCCCATTGACCGCTCCCCCAGGTGAGTCGACGTCCAGGAACAGCGCCTGAACATCATCACGCCGTCCCGCCTCCTCGACGGCCGCGATCAGCTCCTCGGTATCGGTCGCGCCGAAAAGGATCGATTCGATGATACCCGGCCGCCGCACCATCGGGCCCTGGATCGATACCACGCCGATGCCGTTATCCAATTCGAGAAGATTGCTTGCGGGTTTGTCCGGAAACTCAGCCTGCTGGTCAAACATCCCGGCTTTCGCCGCCAACGCCCGCAGCGCGTCGGGGCAGATCAACCAGGGGTGGCGGGACAGGATGGCGTCGGTCGCGGGCACGACTGACCGTGCGTGTCAACGACCTCATGTCTTCCCCCCTGCACCTTGCGGCCTGTCGGCCGGCTCGTTGCAGAAATCATCTCGTGGTTTCAAGGTTCCACGGTGAGACCGAGGGGCTGGGACCGCGTCGAAGTCCCACAGGCCCTACGGATCCATGGTCCTCCAAAAATCCATCGGCGTGTCGCCAGATCCCGCATTATTTGGCCTTGCGCCATGTGTTGTTTTTCTTATAGCAAGTGTCGACGGAATCGTGAGGCCAAGAGCCAATAAGGGAAGGAAGACCACTATGCAACGCAAACGCCCTATCCTTGCAGTCGCGCTGGCCGCGGCGGCACCGCTAATCTCGCCACCCGCGCCCGTGCGGGCCGCACTTCACTCGATACCCGCGGCGGTTCACGGTAATGGCTGGACATCCATCCAACTGGGCCTCGGTTTCGACTCCGGCACTGGCGAACTGATGCAGATGGCGGATCAACTCCGCACCCACGTTGCCGACCCCGCCAACACGACCAACCTCCCCAGCAGCGGTTTGGAGATCCACGCCTACCTCCGCAACAGCCGCAGCGACTGGTCCAGAGGCCTGGAGACCGACCTTCTCGGGCAGTACCAAGTCAACGGTGTGCTCAACGCTTCCTTCGGTGCTTCGTACTCGGACTGGCGACGGCTGACCCAAGCACGGCAAACGGTGGAGATCCTCATCACCTACCAGACGGGCTCGACTCGGCTCACCCTGCCGACGCTGAAGGCGGGCGACGGCCTAGATTTCCTGGCCCGGAACGGGGACGAGATCGTGACAGAGATCCGAGAGGGCGCGGTGGCATCGATCCGAATCGAAATCGATTCATCGGAGAGCCAGGAGGCTACGACGGTCGCCGGCAAGCTGACCTTGGACTCGCGGTTGACCAAGGACCAACTCTCGGCACGCGTCACCGAGGCGGTGGCCGCCATCACAAGCAACTCGTCGCTCGTCCTGGACGTGGCAATCCGCCCAGCGATGCTGAGCGTGCCGGCTCCCAAGTCGCTGGGGGAACTCATGCAGTTTGTGGACCAGTTCGTTGAAGCCGCGACGAAGTCGCCCGCACCAATCGCATTCCAGACAACGCCGGCGACCAGCTGGTTCTCGGACGACTTCTGGTACGCGCCACACCGGCAGTGGAAGAAGAGCTGTTCGCTCATGCTCAACGCCCGGCTCGCGCTGGACGCCACCATGCCTCGCTTTCTGGCGCTGGACAACTTCTTCGTCTCGCAGTGCGGGGAGGCCGGCGAAGAGCGGCGCAAGCCCCTCGTCAAGCAAATCATCACAATGCGCCGCGCAGACCATGCGCTCCGTGAGATGGAACAGGAAACCAAGCAGTTTCGGACGGACTTCCGGATCGCGGCGGCCCGCACGGAGTTCACCAACAGCATTGCCTCCGTCTACAACATGGAAATCAGCGACGGTACCGAGTCGGTCAAGGTTGGCGAACTCACCGTGGCGCTTCGGGAGAACGGCCGTCTGTTCGGCTACACAGTCGAGGAGAAGACCTCGCCGGGGAATAGCATGACCGTGACGCACCGCGCCCACATGAACAGCCCGAACAGCCCGCTCGGCGGTGTCCACTCCTTTCTGGACAACGGCCGGTTCTGGTACGACGCGATCCCGTGCCGAGGGTTGGTGTTTCATTACGGGTTGCAGCTACGCAAGGGAGGCGACCCCGTCCAGTTTTGGACCGACCCGATAGAGGGAGAGATTGTCATCGAACCGTGCGAACACTGGCTCTACTGCCCGACCCTCACCGGGGCCAGAAGGACATCACAACCTGGGTACATGCCCTTGGTGCAAGGCTCAAACGTGAGCTGGAATGAAGGCAGCCCCCCGCCTCCCGGGATGACTTCGGTGGGTCTCGCCGGTTCCACCGGCGGCGGCAACGCAACCCTCGGAATCACCGCAAATACCAATCCAACGAAATATTATGTTGTCAGAAAATCGACCATCGGTCCACCGACCGGCTCGGCCGTTGGGGGGCAGTAACGCGCCCGATACCGGGGCCTGCGGCCCCAGCGCATCCAGGACCTACGCATCGCGGCCATCCAGAACCTCCCGATACACCTCTGGAACATTCGTACGTGTCAGAAAGGAGGTTAGTCATCACGGGATGGGCTGATGCGACCGACCGGCTTATAGAGCAGTTCCACGGCCACCCCGTACTTGGCCGCAAGATCTATGAGGAGCCGCGCGTTCTGCGCTCGAATTTCCGCCTGCTCCTCGAAATCCTGACCCAGTTCGGCGTAGGAATCTTCCAGCGTGCGGAGCCCGGCCTCGACATCGGCGCGGTTCTGCTGCGCCTCGCGGCCCGCGTCCACGGTAACCCGGCGGGGCCGTTGGAAGCGCACCCGATGCCACCCCGCCTCATTCGGCAGCAGTCCCCGCTCGATGGCATCGCCGATCACGTAGGCCCATACCGGCGTAAGGAATCGCCCGATCAGGATCATCTGGCGGAATGAGAAACGGCGGTCGGCCTTGGCAACCACCAGGCGCACGCCAGCCCCGCCAATGCGCGAGGAATCGGCGGCGAACTCGAACGGCAGGACGCCCAGTGCCGAATCCCGCCGCAGGTGTTCAAGGAATCCAGTGAAAGTCGGGCTGGGACGGCCCGATTGAAAGCTGTCCAACTCCTCACCTGGCTTGAGCGCGACGAGCTTGCCCCCGACGATCTTCTGCAAAGAAACCGGATCGCTGGACCCGATCTCAGCCGCTCCGATCTGGAAGTCGCCGGTGTCCTCATCGGTCAAATCCCTCGGGCTCTTGAGCACGCGGGCGATGTCGCAGTTATCCTTGACCGCGTGCTTCTCCAGGGCGAGCAGCTCCATCTCATCGAGGATGTTGTTGATCGAGTGCTGGATGACCGGGGCCGCGCGCACCGCGCTGGCGCTCTCCGGCTCGAAGACGTGCAGCACCGAGGCGGCCGGCACGTCGATCCCGGCGCCGTCGTCCTCCAGGATGCGGTAGATCCGCGGTCTCCCCGCCGCGTCCAGCCCGATCCCGTCCACGGTACCCTCGCGGTCTCCCTCGCCGATCCGGTGGGCCTCGATCAACTGGATGACCGGTTCCCTGGTCGCATCGCGGGTCTTGAGGATGAAGTACTCACCGTCGATGTCCACCCCGCGGCACACGATGGACTGGCATTCCTCGAAGCTGAAGCGGCCCGTCACCTCGCACCGCGCCGACCACGATTTGAAATACGCCTCGGCCTGCCGATTCCACTCTGCGTCCGGAGACTGGGCCTGTGGGCGAATGCCATCTCCCGTTGAATAGATGGCCATGTCCCCGACCAGCTCGCGCACGAAGCCGGAGTTCTTGGACAGGTAGCGAGAACGCCGCACCAGCTCGCTGCGGACCGATGGGGCGAGATCGCGCTTCGCGTCTCCAGGGGCCGCGCCCGGTACTCGTCCTCGAGCCTGCGATTGATTGGCGCCCTCATAGGGCGAGCCGTAGCCGCCGAACGCCCAGCGAAGGGCGCCGGCCATGAACCGCGAGAGCCGCCCGGTCTGCGGTTGGCCGTTCATTGCAGCAATGATCCGCTGGCGCCGAGTCATAGGGCGATCCGGCTCACGCGGGATTGCGCGGCCCTCCGGGTCCGACCGTAGACCTCCGGAGCCAATTTGCGGAGGGCGTCCTGGCAGGCGGCGATGACCGCGTGCACCTCGTCCAGCCGCCGTTTGACGACCGACGTTCCCCCGTCGCCCCACTGGGCCAGGGTCTTCTTCAACTCGGCCTTGTGGACGCGCAGGATCTCCTCGACCTCCGCGCGCGTGAAACCGACCGAATAATCGGGAACCGCCATTGAGCGGTGGGGGGTGTCAATTCGCCCCGTCATCACCGTCGTCCATCACATTCTCCGCAAATCCGTCGCATCCACGCCCCCAAAACATGAAACACACCCGTTCCGGTAACATTCCGACTGCGTTGCACGCGCCTTCGCCACCGCAGCGCGTACCGGCGCTCCTCAAGCACCATCTCGACCGGCATCGTGAACTGCTTCTGCGCCGAGGTTCCCCCTTTCCCCGCACTGCATGATAGTCTTGCCCTCCAGCACCAAGGCCTTAGCCTTGCCTTGGATGTCGTGGACTTCTTGGAGGGTGAAGCCGACGGTTAAAAGACCCTGTGCCATGATACCCATTGAGGGGTGTCAAGGATCGGACGAGCGTAGGCTTGCCCTCCACAAACTTAGGAGCAACCCCATGAGACTAATCGCAGCCACCATCCTGTCCATCGGACTATGCTCAAGCGCATTCGCCGAATCCGTCGTCATCGAAGGAAAAAGGTACGACGACGTCCAATGGGGGCGCGTCACGGAAACGACGGTATCGATCAGGCACAAGAACGGGGTCGGGAAGATCCCGCTTTCCAAGCTGCCACCAGAACTGCAGCGCCGGTTTGGCCACGATCCCTCCAAAGCCCCGTCAGAACCCCCACCCCCACCGTCTAGCCAACCCAACACGAACACGCCTACAGCTCCCGGGCCTCTGCCCGGAGGCTCAAGCACCGCCACAGGCGAACCGACCCCTGCTCCTCCCGCATCAAACACCCCAGACTGGCTCAAAAAAGCGATAGAAATCTATCCTGATCTCGCAACCGAAGACTCAGCCCTCCGGACCAAGTTTAACTTCGAGTGTAATCGCCTGAAACAAGCGGGTCACGACTCCCTCCAAGACTCGAATATGGTCCTGAAAATCGCTGATGAGTGTTTTGCCGACCTCAATCCCCCGATCCAATTGAAGATCCTCGACGCATCACCAAATCCAGCGGCGACCGACAACTCTCCGTCAACATTTCTCTCGCCGGCCGAGGTCGGCCTTCAAGATGCCGTAAAACTCTCTGAAATCGCCAGCGATATTTCTTTCCCTGGCGCTGGCAATACCCTTAAGGGCTTCTACAGCCTCGATGGCAGGGCCCATGCCTCCCCTAACTTGTTGCGCCTTAGACTCATTAAGAACGACAAGCTGATTGAGGTGCGTCCAAAGGGTCGTGATGACCTCGATATACTTAACATAGCACCGCCTTTACAACCGCCCCAATTTCAATGGATTGACCAACCAGTCGAGATCGTGCTCGTCTCTGAATCTGATCCACTGGGACCGCTGCTCAGCGCACCGCAGGCCGCCACCATCCTCACCCAATCCGGTGTCTCATTCGCACAGATGCCAATGAATTCGCCGAGTCTTCGAAAACCAATCTCGCCGGGCAAAGTCTATCTGACCATCACCTTCCGCGTAAACCGCGCACAAAGCATTCGATTGCGAGACTACCTCCTACTTGACTCTGCCGGCAACCACTACACACCAATAGGCCTTCTTTTAGGCGAGCCGAACGCAAGAGTCTTCGACGGACCGGACGTTCTGACAGACACAATTTATCTTGGACTCGCACCTAAATTCACAATCGGCTTTCCGAAAGATCGTTTCCTCAACAAGATAAACGGATTCAATTTGACGGTGCCAGAGATTCACCTCCTGTACGACGTTCCCCAATCGTCCATTCCGATCGAATTTCGATACGCCACACAGGCTTGGCGGCTCCAGCACAACAAAGACACATCTCCCGCTCTCGCGATTCAGTCAACCGCTGCCTCGGATTCCGTTACCGCCTCACTTCCTCGCGAAGTGACGCCTTTGGAGCGCATCACGACGCCCGTGGTCGTTCCACCTAAGCAAAAAACCGCCCAGTTGCCTTCCGCATTAAGCAGGTTGGCAGAGATTCCAGAAGTGCATTCCGAGTTACAACTGTCGGAGCAACAGAAGGAGCATCTCATTCGGTGGTCCAATCAATATGGAACGAATCTCTCCGTGCTGTATGTAAAAATGCAGCTTGCTAGACTCACAAAAGATGAGCCAATGGTCGCGCAGTTCTTTAAAGAGGCTTCGCACTTTTATCCTGATGCCTGGACGAACATTTGCGCTATCTTAAATCCCAACCAACAAATCAGGCTCCGGCAGCTTGAGGTGCAACTCGCTGGGCCGTTGAGCGTAACCCTCGACGAGCGCCTGGCAAGCGACTTGAACCTGACGACCGAACAAAGGATGAGAATTGACGCATTAGACGAGGAATACAGATCCATGCCTCGTGCCTCACGTAATGCCGCGACTTTACGCGAGTCGGTTCTGCAATTGCTCACCGCCACTCAGAAGGATCGGTGGGCAGAACAGTGCGGCACTCCGTTCACATTTCCTGAATCAGAAGCCAATGCGCTCAACTCAGCTCCAGGCCCGGTCTCAGGTGTTAAGGCTTCGTCCTCGTCTGACGTCACCCAAAACACTTCATCGCGAAGTTTGGCGACTATTGTATCCGATCCTGCTTTGCGGGACAAGCGATCGCCAGGCGCGGCCTCCGGGGGTGGTGGAATACGACGCCCGTACTCGCTTCCGACGTTTACGACGCAACTCCAGGGCACGCACATTGTGCGCATTCGCAATCCGAACTCCTTTTCAGTCGACGCCGGCATCCGGTCCGGCTCGAATGGAGTGGATGTCACAGTCCCTCCTGAGGGCGTTTCGACCACACATGTGCCGAACGGAAGTTATCAGATCTTCTTTGTTTACTCCGACCAGCCAACGTCGCTGTTCCAAGGCGATGATTTCAGGATCAGCAATAACGGTATTGAGATTCAGATCGTCAAGGTTGTGAATGGAAATTACGGCATTCGTCGGGTCAAGTAGCAGGGTTAGGCTCGTGCTCAACAACAGCCTCCCTCCCGATCAGCTTGAGCATCAGCGCGGCGCATGTGGCCTCCACCATGCAGTCGGCCCAGTGGTTCGGTCGATCCCCGATCTGCTTCCAAATCCATTTACCGTTCTCGAGCATCCGGCGCTCAGACTCCATGTGGGCGAGGAACTCCTCGGGCACGTCGGAAGGGATCTCCCACGTCGGGCCGCGGGATGGGTCCTGATTCCGGCGAAGGCGGGCGAGGCAGTCTTTTACCCCCAAGTTACTGAAGCGGTGAACAACGCAGGACATCCCCCGGCCCAAGACGACGCGGTGGCGCGTTGAATAGAATCGATGCACCGTGCCCCCGCCCCGCTTGCGGTGGACGAAGGTCTCCCGCTTGTCGCCGATGAGCGCCACCCAGCCGCGCGCGGCGCACTGGCGGTAGACCTCGTAGCTGGCGTAACCCGCATCGACAAAGACCAGGCTCCGGTGAACGCGGAATCGCTCCTGCACCGCCTCGATGTCCTGCCACGTGCCGACCTTCTCGCACCACAAGAGGCGCGTGGACCCGCCGGCGGTCCAACTACTCACGGCCAAGAAAAAGTGGTCGAGTTGCACGTCCACGGTGAGGAATCGCAATGGGATAACGACCGCAGCCTCCGGGAATGGCGGCGCGATGATCCGGCCCCGAATGTCGATGCCGCCCTCCTCGGCCCACTCCTCCCCCATCCGGTAGCCGCTGGCGGTGATCTCTAAACGGAAATCCTCCTCGTACTCCTTCCACGGGCGGGCGAGGCGCTTCTGGTAGAACTGCTTCAGGAGCGACGCATCGCCCCGGCGCGCGGCCTCCTTGGCCCGCAGGTACATTTCGGCCAGCGCGCCCCAGCACATCGTGGAGAGGGAATTCCAGTGGAAGCCGACATTCTCCCGCGCGGCCGTCGGGTTCTGCGCGATGAATTGACCCGTGGAATTCAACTCCCGACGAACGCGGTCGGTGTCGTCGAACTGCGCCCCGCAGCCCTCACAGCGCAATGACGCGGTGCGCCGAACCTCGGCGAAATCCCAGGAGCCGTCCTCGCCCCGCGCCGACTTGCTCCATTCGAGGTTCTCCCATTTGAACGGCTGCCGGAGACCGCATCGGGGGCAGGCGTAGGTCCACTCCCGCATGTCGGTGGTCTCGAACTTCCGGTGGAAGTCGTCGCCGTCCTCCCCGCCCTGGCTCATCCAGACGCACTTGCCCAGCCAGCCGAATGCGGTCACCCGCGCCTCGGCCTCGGCCATGTGGCCGGGCGGATAGTTCCAGCACTCGTCGGCGAAGATCCACCGGATGGAACGTCGCTGGAGGTTGACCCGGTTGTGCGCCCCCAGAACCCACAGGGTCATCCCATTGGCGAAATGGACCGTCGCCGTGCGCTTCTTGTGGCGGTCGCGGGGAAACAGCCCCTTCACCGGGGCGCACTCGTCGAAGAGCTTGTGCAGCCGACTCTCGGCCTGGTCCTTGGCGTCCTCGTCGGTCTCGTTCAGCCAAAGGGTCGGACCGGGCAGGTTCGCGATCGTGTAGCATAGCGCGATCTCGGCCGCTGTCGTTTTGGATGACTGAACCGCCGCCAGAATGCAGACCTGGCGGACCGCCGGATCGACGATGGCCTCCAGCGGTTCCCGGATGTGGGGAGAGTTCTCGATCCGGAATCGCCCCGGTACCGGCGAATACGGGATCGCCGCGATGTGCTCCTCGGCCCACGCCCACGGCGGGCGCCGGTCGGGCGGACGCCATGCCTCCGACCAGATCTCGGTAAGACGGGCGTCGGCTGTGGTGATGTGGGGCACTTCCCTCGGAGCGTTCGGTGTCAGACGCCCGCTTGAGGTTCACCTCACAAACCGGCAACCTGTTTCGCAACGAACGAATGACCACCCACCAAAAGGCTGATCTCTATCGAGATTTGGTCGCCTGCCGGAAGAGATGCAGACTGTGTAAAGACTTCGGCCTCCTCAACCCATCCAAAATCGGCGGTGGACGGTTCGACTCAGACCGGATCGGTCCCTACACTTTATGGCAGGGCAATCTCGATGCGCGGCTCGTGGTCGTCGGCCAAGACTTCGCAAACGTTGACGGATTCCTTAAGTACAAGGGTTGGCCCGGCCATAATATTCAGACCAATCTGAACTTGGTCTCCCTGCTGCGATCCGCGGGAATCTCGATCCCTCCGCCGGACAAAGGTCACTCAGACGACAATCTGTTCTTCACGAATGCCGTATTGTGCATGAAGCAAGGAAACGGACGGCAGGCGCGCGTGCCGACTGCGTGTTTTCGAAGTTGCGGACAATTCCTCCGCAGGACCCTTGAGTTGGTCAGACCGAGATTGCTCGTGACCCTCGGTAGCGCCGCGCTCCGTTCGGTCTGGGACGCTTTTGAATGTCCTGGTCGTTCTCGCTTCCCTGAGATGGTTGGCCACCGTCACCCCATCGCAGATCGGCTCGAACTCGCACCGATGTATCATCCCAGCCCAACCGTGGTGAGGACGCATCGCAGTCTTGACGCGATGCGGCGCGATTGGCAGATCATCTGTGGCCGGACATCACCCCGCAAAACTCGCCCACGAACCGCTCCATCTCGGCCCTGATCCCCACCGCGTCCTTGCCGCAGAGCACCGGCGGCAATTCGTTCAATAGCCGCGACTCCATGAGCGCACGCGCCCGCCCGACCTGACGCGTCCAATCCCCTCTGACCCTTTCCACCTCGATCAGTTCGCCCCGACGCACGGCGAGCCGCAGCTCGCGCTCCTCGACCTCGGCCAACAGCTTCCGGGCCTTCAGGGACGTTTCAACATCCGTGACCGGTTCACCACCCTTCAGGCCCTTGGTCCGCATGAACTCGCGCCATGTGGCCACGTCGTGCAACCCATTCGCTGCGGCTTGAGGCGCTCCCTCCATTCGCTTCCAAGCGTGGATTGCCTGACGGGTCACTCCTAGGATTGCGGCCAATTCCACGAAGTTCGCGGCCATCACTGGCGCTGATCCCGTTTCAGTCCCTGCAGCCATCGACTGGAGCATCGCACGCTCCTGGCGGCTCAGCTTCCCCCCGCCCTGCACCCGGCGGATCAGGTTCGAGAGATCGCGGTTCAGGAGGCGCCGGGCGATGTCGGGGGGCAGGGAGTTCATCACCCGCGATCCACGTCAACTCCTCACCACAACTTCACAAATGTTTAGTCATTTCACTTACCGTTCAGTTTGCGTGCGTGCGAAATAAGAAAACCTCCCAAACCAATCGGCACAGAACAAGCAATTATAACCAATGCACAACAGCTATAAAATACACCCATGTTATCCGGCACGCCCAAAACACTTCTCACCTCGTCATCAAAAACCAAAACGCATATAACCACAGTTAATAACACACATCCAAGACTTGTCACAACCCAACCATGCAACTTCAATAATAAGTTTTCTGTTCTAATTCGACTGTTACACCTGTAGTTCTGACGATGCCCACACTCATCTATATTAAATCGCGCCAACTTATTCATCAATGACTGCGAGCATCCCAAGGCGATGGGCATCAAAATCAGTGCAATCAGGCTCGTTAGCGGCCACAATAGAGCACACCAGCTAGCTAAAAACGCAACAGGTCCGAGCCAAATAGCAGCTCTTGAGGGAATGGCTTGGCCAGCCTTCGCATACTCGATGGCTATTGCATCGCTAAACCGCTTCCATATAACGCAACTCCAACCGAGATTGAACAACGGAATGAAGAGAAGCCCAACGGCCTTGCTTGGTGTTGTCTTTGTTGAGCCTCGTGAATTCAATTCACTGAAGATCCTAATCAGCCAGAATATTTGATAAACTCCAAGCGTCGTAACAGTTAGAACTACGACAATGGACACTGGAACTGTCTTGATTCCTTCTCCTCCAAATGTAATCGCCCTATCGGATTCAGAAAATGCAGTTCCACCTGGGTATTCATGCTCATCCATGCCAACGAAAATCCGGTTTGCACAATGAGGGCAGTCAACCTCGCTGTTGCCATACGCTTCGTCCGCTACAAGATGTCCTCCGCATTTCGGACAAACAAAAGTGATTTCACTCATAGGAGAATAATTTTAGATTCGAATGGGCGCACGCGTTGGTAAACAGTCTGTTGAACCACCGATTCGGGTCAAGGAAGAAACTGCTGAGATTCCGATGGCACGCATGAGCGACTAGCGTTGCTTTTCTGTCCGTTTCGAACACTGCCCATTGTCGGACCCGCTTTGACACCCGTCCCGGCGCGTGATCATCCACTGCGCGCACACGGCCCTGATCGATCCGGCGACGCTCAAGCCCAACCCGGCCAACCCGAACCGGCATGGCGCGGGCCAGATCCAGTTGCTGGCGGCAATCATCCGGGACCAGGGATGGCGGGCGCCGATCACGGTCAGCAAGCGCAGCGGGATGATCGTCCGGGGTCACGGTCGGCTGGAGGCGGCGCTGCTGTTGGACTGCGATACGGTTCCCGTCGATTATCAGGACTACGCCTCCGAGGCCGAGGAATTGGCGGATTTGCTCGCGGATAACCGCCTATCGGAGCTGGCCGAGTTGGATGAGGAAGGCCTCCGGCGGCTGATTGCGAAGGTGCGGGAATCCGATCCCGAGTTCGACGTGGAGCTGACCGGCTTTATGGAGGACGAGATCGCCCGGCTGTTCGAGGATGGGCCAGACGAGGTCGAGGAACAGACGATCCCACGGATGGAGATCCAGCCCTTCGAGCACCACGACTACCTGGTCTTTATGTTTCACGACTTGCGCGACTGGATGCTGGCCCTGCAACTGCTCGGGGTTCGGCAGGTCGATTACTCCATCACGCGGACAACCAAGAAGATCGGCATCGGGAGGGTTCTCCATGGCAAACGACTCATCGAACTCGCACGAAGGGCAAACGGGATGGCCGGAGCTGGCGCCGATGTCCCTGCGCTCTATCATCATGAGCCGGGGCCGACCGCGGTCGATCAGCAGCCACCGGCTGTTTCCCCAGGCGACGCTGGTCGTTCCCGAAAGCGAGCTTGAGGCCTACGCGGCGGTCCCGCTGGATAAGGTCGGCATCCCCGACGCGCTCTGCGGCGTCAGCGCGGTGCGGAACTGGATCCTCGCACGCTTCCCCGAGGAGTGCGTCGTCATGCTCGATGACGACATCACGGCCTGCGTCTGCCTGATCGCCCCTAAGGTCCGTCGGCTATCCCCTGTTGAGACGCTCGCCATGATCGCGAATACCGCCTATTGCGCGCGCGGGGCCGGGGCTTGCCTGTTCGGCTGGCACCAGCGGCCCGATCCCCGGCTCATCCAGCGCAATGATCCGTTCGGGGTGAACCACTGGACCGGCGGGGCGCTGGGCGTGATCGGACGCGAGCCGAGATGGGACGAGCTGCTCCGGTGCAAGTGCGACATCGACGCGAGCCTCAACGAACTGATGGAGCGGCGCATCGTCTGGACCGATGCCCGGTTCTGCTTCGTGCAGGAGCGCGACAAGAACCTCGGGGGCAATTCCCTGTTCCGTTCCGCCGACCGGATCGCCGCCGAGAAGCGCTACCTCAAGAGCAAGTGGAAGGCCCACATCCGCTTCGAGACCTACAAGAGCCAGGAGCGCACGGCCATCGATGCGCCAAGGAGGCAGGCGGTTTCCCTGGACGCGTGACCGATCGAATGCCGCACCCCCATTGCACCCCCCGGCCCAATGGCTTACTCCCCCAACCTCACTTACCTTCAAAAACGGATGGACAACCAAGTTTCCGTGAACGAGGGCAAGGGGCATGGAACAGCCCACCCTCTTTGAGATGCCCGAGATGAGACTGCGCACCATCAAGGGCTACGATTTCGGCGAGGTAAGCTCGGCGATGCAGAAGGCGATCCGCCGGGGCGACGCGCGCCTCGCGGGCTACTGGGCGCACGAGCTTTTCGCCAGCGGGTTCGGCCCCTACGTCTGGCGGCGACTGCTCACCATCAGCGCCGAGGACTGCTGGGGGATCATCACCGCCGAGGTCAAGGCACTGCACGACGGCTACGTCGAGATCAACCGCAACGTCCCGGCCAAGAAGGCACGGGGGCGGATCTTCATCTCCAAGGCCGTGATCCTGCTCTCGCTGGCCAAGAAGAGCCGCGATGCCGACCACCTCCAGAACCTGGTCTACGATCGCCAGATGGGCGTGGGTGCCGAGGAACTGGAGGCCGACCTTCGCGACGCGGGCCGGGAGCCGATCCCCGACTACGCCTACGACTGCCACACGAAGAAGGGCCGCGGCCAGGGCAAGACCAAGGCCGATTTCTTCCGGTCCGAACAGGCGGCGCTGCGACCCGCCGAGCAGGGGCTCTTCGACGACCTGATCGCGCGGATCGTCGAGGAATAATCCCCCATCCCCACCCCTCCCCGCGGACCCATTCTGCCTAAACGGGCCACTTACAAAGTCTTCAGTTATCGGCCATCCGATAACTCGAAGGCCGTAAAACGCAGATAAACGCGGCCTGATCCCCGGCCACTCTATAAGGGGACATCACCCCCCATCGTGCCATCAACTTTCGCGCCAACGGAGTTATCCCGCGACAAATGGCCGACAAATTTGGTGCGCCAAAACGGATGGACTCACGCGGGCCGGCCGAACGAGGTTCAGGCCATGGAAACAACATTCTTCAAGGAAGTCCGGACGGCGCTCATGGCGGCGCTGGTCCTCTGCCTGGCCATCGCGGTGATCGGGGGTGCCCTGTGAGGCCGCCCGATCCCAAGGCCGAGGCGATCCGTTTCGGCGTGGAACTGGAGACCCGCGTGCCCGCGGTTAGCGGCGTCGCGGTGGGCGGGTACCACGCGGGAACCCCGGTGAGCGCGGCCCCGCGCTTTGGTTTGGCGCAGTGGAGGGCCGAGCGGGACGGGTCCATCACCTACGGCCCCGACCAGCGGCCCTGCGAATTCGTCTCTCCCGTCCTCCACGGCCCCGGCGGGGTCGAGGCCCTCTGGGAGTTCATGGGCTGGATGGGCGAGATCGGGGCCACGGTAAACGCCTCGTGCGGCTGCCACATCACCGTGGGGATCGAGAGCGTCATCGGCACCGATGACCTGGGCGCCGCCTCCGAGTTCATCCGCAAGCTCGCGCACATCGCCCACTGGCACGCCAAGGCGATCTACGGGCAGACCGGCGCCGGTCGCCACGCCAACCGCTACAGCGCGGCCCTCTCCCCCGACGTGGCCCTGCACATGCGCCGCGTCGTGCAGAGCGACGACGAGTACGCGAAGGCCAGCGCCGCCGATTCCTGCGGGCGCGGGATGGTGAACTTCAAGAAGGCGTTCCGCCGCGCGGGCGGGCGATTCGCCGGGGTGGTGGAGTTCCGCGCGTTCGCCGGCACGACCAACCGGCTCAAGGTGCTCCACCACCTCGCCACCGTCCTCGGGCTCTGCCGCAGGGCCGCGGAGGTCCGGTGCCTCGGGGCCTTCAACCGGAACAAGCTGCAGGCGTCGCGGACCCGATCCGCGGCCGAGTCCTTGGATTTCCTCTGGAACTACCTCGGCTGGACCGGGCGCAACCGGCCCGTGGCCCTCGGGCTGTTCGGGCGGCTGCACGATCAGTGGAGCACCCACGCCGAGGTGGCCAAGCGGCTCTGCGAGAAGTTCGACCGGGAGTTCCCGGCGGCGGCGATCTGAAAGGGAGAACACCGAATATGTGCGTGATACTGGTGTGCCCCAAGGGCGTGCGGCCCAGCGCGGAAACCCTCTTGGCCTGCGAGCGGGCCAACCCGCACGGCGCGGGGGTGGCGTGGCGGGAGAGAGACGGCCGGATCGGCTGGATCAAGAACCTCTGCGCCGACGAGGTCGGCCAGATGCTCGGGGAGATCGAGGGCGAGGCGGTGGTCCACTTCCGGTGGGCGAGCGTCGGGGGCGAGGATCCCCTGCTCTGCCACCCGTTCCCCGTCACGGGAAAAGCCGAGGCGAAGATCTACGGCACCGCCAAGAGCGTCCTGTTCCACAACGGGACCTGGGGCCGGTGGGAGGAGGGGCTGGAGCGGATGCTGCGGCTGGGCCGGTGCGGGCATCCGCCCGGCCCGATGAGCGACACGCGCGCGGCCGCGCTGGCGGTGCGGTGCCTCGGGCCCGACTTCCTCAAGACGCTGCCCGGGCGATGGGCGCTGGTGGACGCGGATCACACGCGCCTGTTCGGCGACTGGACCCGCTGGCACGGGATGATGGTCTCCAACACCGCGTTCGTGCGGCGAGCGGATCCGGCGAGAGCGCGGCGCCGATATGCCGATGACGGCGAAGCCCGCGAACAACTCAGCCTGTGGGAGGGCGACCTATGAGACTGTTCAAGGTGCTGGCATCGCGGGGCGGGCGGATCGTTTTCGACGAGCGCGTGCGGGCTAACTGCCCGAGAGAGGCGCGGGCGAAGCTCAAGGAGCGGCTGCGGGCCGAGACGCTCGTCGGGATCGTGTATTCGATCACCGAGATCCCGCTGGAGATCCTCCGCGAGATCGTGGACGCCAGGGCGGCGGAACTGGCGCTGCGCGGGCCCCGAAGGCGGGTGGACGTCCCCCGATTGTTGGACGCCGCCGTGGAGCATCGGCTCGCGCCCCTGACCGCGAGGGTCGAAGCCCTCGAGGCGGCGCGGGGGCGAACGGGCGCCAGCGCCCAGGGCGCTCACCGCTTCGACGCCTTCACCCCACCCACCCCGGCCCCCGCAAACGCGGCGATAACGGGCGATAACGCGGCCCAGAGAAGGGCCATCACCGGCCCCAACTGGCGGGAGATCCGCGCCCATTACCGCAGGACCCGAAGCCCGAAGCAGACCGCGGCCCTCTTCGATGTCCCACTCAACACTCTCAAGGCGCGGATCCGAAGGGAGGGATGGGCGCGATGAAACCGACGACGACAGAACCCATGAGCTTCAGGCCCCACTGCGCCGATGACCTGGTCGGCCAGCCAGCGCGCGTTGCCGGGGCGCTGCTTCGCAAAGCGGGCCGACTGCGCCAATCCCCCACATCCAACCTCCGCGTGCTGCTCTACGGCCCGCCGGGGGTCGGCAAGACCACCATCGCGGAACTGGTCGCGCGCGAGCTGACCGGCGGGCAATCCCTCTGCGTCGAGGAGGCCAACGGCAAGATGGTCAGCGCGGAGACCGTGAGGCTGTGGATGGCGTCCCTGGCCCACGCGGGGAACCTGTTCGGGGATTGGTCGGTGGTGCTGGTCAACGAGGTGGACCGCGCCTCCCGCGACGCGCAGGACCTGCTCCTCTCCTACCTCGACAAGATGCCCGCGGGCCGGGCGTTCCTCGCCACCAGCAACCTCGACCTGTCCGCCCTCACCGATCGCTTCCAGTCGCGGTTTCAGGCGATCCGGCTGGAGACCCCTACGACCGACGAGATCGCCGCGTTCCTGCGGGCGCGATGGCGGGTCCCAGCCGAAGTGGCCGCGCGGATCGCGGTGGGCTCGGGCGGAAACGTGCGCGCGGCCCTCTTGGACCTCCAGACCTTCCTCGATGCGGCGGATGCCGCGCCGACGACCACGAAGAACCCCAACCGAAACGGAGAACGACGACATGCCAGACGCAGCAGAATTTGATCCC
>Ga0209717_1001563_pt1 | contig 24252 bp, 17 predicted proteins | sample AD_UKC048_MetaG_FD_184418 | JGI IMG/M metagenome (GOLD analysis project Ga0209717, IMG submission 184418) | Active sludge microbial communities of municipal wastewater-treating anaerobic digesters from USA - AD_UKC048_MetaG (SPAdes) (version 2) | ecosystem: Engineered > Bioreactor > Anaerobic >... | reverse complement strand
CTTTCAATGCTAAAATAAAAGCTTTCAGAGCATCTTTCAGAGGAGTAAGAAATGTTTCATTTTTCCTTTTCAGATTATCAAATATTTATGCTTAAAAAAATAACTCCTCAACTTTTCCGATTGATCCCTAAACCGAAATAATCAAGTATCTCGTAGGGAAAAATGCTGTATCCGCTGCCACCAAGGATGATCGGGGCATGGGTGAGACTTTTTAAGGGTTTGATGATGTTTTCATGGATCGGTTCAAGAAAGAATTCGGGCGCTTCAACCGACATGGAATCTACATTTCTGATGCTGCAGCCTATATAATCAGGTCTGAACGAATTGACGATTTCGGGTAATGACGTCCCTTCATCAAACATGGCGTCGTAAACCCTCACCTCATAGTCTTTTTCAATACTCTGTGCTACAATACTTAGTCCGATGGGAGGCACCGGATAGGGTTTTTTTTCCGAGTTTGTAGCTATCAGGAGTACTTTTTTCATAGAAAATAAAAACTCACTTGTCATAATTTCGTGCAAATTTAGTTAAAACTGTCATGTTTTTATGTAAGTTTGTAAACATTAAATACGTATATGAAGGAAGACCTGTTGTATAATATTACTGCTCTTTTTAATTATTGTTTTAATGAGCTACCACTGAATATCTGTCAGTTACCTTCTTCAGGGTCAAGCAGGATTTATTTCAGGGTTATCTCCGCAAAGCATAAAGTTCTTGCTGCCTATAACACCGACAAAAAGGAAAACGCCGCTTTTTTATCTTTTACCAGGCATTTTGAAAAATACAAACTTCCTGTTCCGAAGATATTTTGTGAAGACAAGGTTCATGATCTTTACCTCCTTGAGGACCTGGGTGACGAAACGCTTTTTTTCAATCTTGAACGTCATCGTGATGAGGGTTTCTCTCAAAACACACGTACTCTGTATAAAAATGTGCTGGATCATTTACTTCGTTTTCAGCTTGATGCGTCCGGTGATTTGGATTATTCCGTTTGTTATCCCCGTAACGCTTTCGATAAGCAGTCCATGATGTGGGACCTGAATTATTTCAAATATTATTTTCTGAAGCTGGCTCAGATAGGATTTGACGAGCAAAAGCTCGAGGATGATTTTAATGTTTTTACGGATTATTTGCTGACAGCCGGTTCGGACCATTTTATGTACCGTGATTTTCAGTCGCGCAACATTATGATCTTTGATGAAAAGCTATATTTTATTGATTATCAGGGTGGCCGCAAGGGTGCGCTGCAATATGATGTGGCTTCTTTGTTGTATGATGCCAAAGCTGATATTCCCCAGCAGGTGCGGGAAGATCTTCTGGAATATTACATAGAAGAACTCAGTAAGAGGGTATCTGTTAATAAAAGTGAGTTCATTACGCACTATTACGGCTTTGTCCTGATACGTATCATGCAGGCTATGGGAGCTTATGGCTTCCGGGGATATTATGAGAAAAAATTACATTTTCTGAAGAGCATACCTTATGCGGTGGCCAACCTCAGATGGATCATTGAAAATATTACGTTGCCGGTAAAAACGGATGCCCTTTCGGATGTTTTCAGACAAATAGTTGAAGCCGGACACTTGAATAAATATGCCTATGAAAAACCTGAGAAACTCACGGTATACATAAACAGTTTTTCATTTAAAAAAGGCTATCCGGCCGATTTAAGCGGGCATGGAGGCGGCTTTGTGTTCGATTGCCGTGCACTGCCTAACCCTGGCAGGTATGATGAATTCAAAGACCTTAACGGCAAAGACCGGCCGGTGATTGAATACCTTGAAATAAAGCATGAAACGGAGATATTCTTCGAAAATGTAAGCCGGCTTATTGAGCACTCGTTGGAGAACTATCTCGCGAGGGGTTTTAGCGGTCTTACGGTGAGTTTCGGTTGTACCGGAGGGCAGCATCGCTCGGTATATTTTGCTGAACGTCTTGCTAAATTTGTTAAAAAATCCTTCGATGTGGAAATCGTTCTGAATCATAATGAACAAAAATCAGTACCATGAAAGCAATGATATTAGCCGCGGGGAAGGGTACCCGACTGGGAAAACTTACTGAAGATAAACCCAAAGCCCTGGTGCTTGTCAACGGGAAACCCATGATTGAACATGTGATAGAAAATCTGAAATGTTTTGGAATCTCTGAGATAATCATCAATGTACATCATTTTGCAGGACAGATCATAGATTTTCTGAAGCAAAATAAAAATTTCGGGATACGTATTGAGGTTTCTGACGAACGCGATGCCTTACTCGATACGGGAGGCGGCCTGATGAAAGCCTCTTATTTTTTTGACGACGGCAAACCCTTTCTGGTGCATAATGTTGATGTGCTTTCCAAAACCGATCTTCATAGACTAGAAATGTATCACTCCCGTATTAAATCATTAGCTACGCTGGTTGTAAAAAAACGAGATACTGCCCGTTATCTTCTGATTGATAAAAATCAGGTGCTGTGCGGGTGGATAAACAAAGCAAAAGGCGAAAAAATCGTGGTGCGCTACGGGGAAAAACTTACCGAAGCCGCATTCAGCGGTATTCAGATGCTTAATCCTGAAATATTCAGAGTCTGTACCAAAAAAGGGAAATTCTCGCTTACCGACCTGTACCTGGATATTGCTGAAGATCATAAAATTGTGGTATACAACGATAATGCTCTGTGGTTTGATATCGGTAAGCCGGAGCGCATAGGGGAGGCTGAGAAGATCTTTTTCGGTGAATAAAACAACTTCAGGTTTCTAAAACGCTGGATAAAATCCATAGCAACGATTTTTTTGCTTAAAGTTCTTGTAATCTCTATACAAGGAATTGTGTCATGATTCATTTCCTGTTTGATTTAATTAAAATAATGTTTTGTTAAAAATTTGTTTTTAAACTAATATATGTTTAAATTTGTACAAACTAATATGTACATTAACATTTAGTTATATATACGAAATGGTATATTCGATATGTTGAATTTATTACCACATGTAAAATGAAGTGTTATAAATACAATTTTAATATGGAGGAATCATTATGAACCATTCAAATTACACAATTATTAAAAACATTGTTATTCTAATAGCACTATTTGCTGCTATTATAGGGCTTATCAGCATTAATTCTTATGCGGAAGTCAAAGTTCAGGGGACTCCTGATCAGCAGAAGGAATTGGCTGACTGGTTATCGAAATCACTTGGAACTACGGTCACCATTGACACAACCACCGGCGTCATGTCTATTGATACCGGAGGCAATGCTTCAGCGACGCGGTTAAGGAACATGATTAACGATACATCAGTCAGTGTCACACTTCAGATAGTTGATAATAGTCCCCAGGTTTTTCTTGGGGGCTTTCAGCCCGGTGTTGGCGGGGTTTCTACAGGAACGCAGCTGATAGATATTGATGATCTTGAAAATATGGGAAATGTTAATGATTCCAACGGATTCACACCGGATATGGTGCTGATGCACGAGATAACAGAAGTATTTACATCGGTGAGGGATAGCCTGACCTATGAAGATGCACATGAAAACGGCATTACTGCCGAGGAAGAAGAGATGGGTGCTCATGGCGTTACACATGCCGGCGAACGGGTGATATGGAAGGGTGATACTATTTTTCTAAAGATCCGCCGTTCTGATGGGACTTATATTGTGGTCGGTTCAAAAGGTTGGGGTTTAAATCCTGAGTTTATGTGGTACAAAGAAAAAGTTCCCTGCAAATTCGACAGCGGATTGATTGCCATTGCTGACCCGGGTAATAATTTTCCTGTCCTTACCTATCAGAGTGATTTTAGTCATTCGGTACTGATTAATAACCTGGAAATGATTCCGGGCAATCCCACAGCAACAGCATTCGACGGTAACGGTAATATTTACATTACCGAAGATTTGCCTTATAACGACCAGATACGAGTTTATAATCAGGCCGGTACACTGATAAATATGTATTCAGGTCCTGAGTTGATAGATCCAAAAGGTATCGATATTGACAAGGAAACAGGTGAAATATTTGTGGCTGCCCGGGGACATGTACTACGATATAACGCTGATTTTATGCTGATGGGGGAATATTTCCTGATGATATTGAATTTCCGTCCGACAGATGTAGCAGTCTTTCGTAACAAACCTCGGCAATGTTTATATTCGGACGGGACCATCTATGATATTTTTGTAACCGATAGTGCAACCCGGCAGGTTTATCGCTTTAATACCAGCCTTGATATGGGTACCGGAAGTCATCATGGTGCTTTCGGGCTTCCACATTTAAATGACCCCGAAGGAATTTTTGTGGATTCCTGGTGGAATGTCTGGGTGGCTAGTACCGGGAATCACAGGATATACACTTTTACTATTGATGGCCAATTGATTCCGCATAACGGACATCCTTATTTTATCGAAGACCCGATTATGAATTTCAACGATATGCAAATGGTTGACCACCATGGATTGTATGCAGTGGGGGGGAGCGACTACATGATAGGCCTTCCGGGTATGATACGCTATGATTATGAGGGAAATCCTTTAAATTTTTATGGCTTAGGCTTTTTGAACAATCCGGCCTCACTGGCTATTGCTTTCTTTCCAAATACAGCCAATTTGATTGCCGTGCCCGATCCTTGTCCGTATAGAGATTCACTTATCGTATCACCTGCACAGGATATGGTTGTCATGTGTGATCCCCTTATAAATATGGCACAATTGAATACATGGCTCGAATCTAATGGTGGCGCTGTTGCCGACTCTACACTTGATACGGTCTTTTGGAGCAATAATTATACTGGTTTTACTTATACTTGTGGAAAAACAGGTTATGCAACAGTGACTTTTACAGCAACGGATATTTGCGGAAATAAATCGGAGACCACAGCCACTTTTACTATTGTTGATCTGATGCCTCCCCTGATCGCTTGTCCGCCCGACCAGATCAGAACGGCCAACCCGGCCGACCTTATCTATACGGTTGTTGGCGATGAATTTGATCCGTTGGATTGCTTTGATATTTGTTGTAAAGTAATTCCTTATAATTCTCTCAATGGTGATAGTACTCTGGCAGGTATGGCGCTTCCGCTGGGGCTTACAACAATCGACTGGATGGCAATGGATTCATGCGGAAATGTAGCGCATTGCCTGTTTAATGTCACGGTAAATCCTCCCGGAGCTGCCATCGGCGGCAGGACACGTTATGCAGGCAAGGCCAATGCAGGCAACCCCGCACCTAATCCTCCGACTTATAATCCTGCAATTTACAATATCGATAACGTTATCGTTATACTCAGATCATTATATGACGGAGTTGAATTGGCCCGGGATACCAGTGATGTACACGGATTTTATGAATTCACAAGCATTCCGAATGGAGAATACATCCTTTCCTATGATAAATACACCGCCGACAGCATGCAGGCCGGCAATGGAATAGATGCGATAGATGTAACCATGCTTAAGTATTATATTGGAGTAGATACGATTACTGATCCCTCCAGGAATTTCTCAGCAAAATATAAGAAAGCCGGCGATGTTGATAATAATTCAGCGATAAATGCCATAGATATTTCAAGGATCAAAGCAAAGATTGGTGCGCCATACAATCCGCTCAGAAACTTCCCGAAAGGCAACTGGGTGGCTTTGGATACGGTCATAATCGTTGCTGCTACGGGCTTGGTTGTTGACCTGAAAACGATCTGCTACGGTGATTATAATGCTTCAAGCAGCAAATACCGCGATTCTGCGGATAACTGGAGCGGAGTTAAGTCAATACCCGCTGATATCATTTTCCGTTCGGATGAGTATATTACCGTGAATGATGCCGCCTATTTTGAAATTCCCTTGCGTATGAGCACAAAAATGAATGAATTCTCGGCCATGGGACTGGAATTAAGTTACCCAACTGATAAATTCAAACTCGTAAGGGTCACTATGCCTAATACCACAGATAAAAACGGAACAGTAAAGATCAATCCTTCACTGGAGGAGATCATCGCTGATGATAACGATCTCCTCGTAACAGATGAAAACGGCGTCATAAGGGTGGTTTTTGCTACCACAAATCACTTTGATGTTGCGGCAAATGATGAAATTATAACATTAGGCTTCAGCCCGCTGAAAAATCATGATGCAGGGGAAATAGAATTTGAACTGTCGGGAACGGGCATAATAGGCAACCAGTATGGACAGGAGAATGATGAAGCTTATCTGATAATGCCCAGAATATTTGTCCGGGGCAACAATAGCACGGATGGATTTGTTTTTGCCGGACATCCTAATCCATTCAATGGCGAGGTCACTTTATCATACGCTATTCCTGATAACGGAACCGTTCGGCTAAGTGTGTATAATGCAATTGGAGAAATGGTGTCTGAACTTGTGAATGCATTGCAGAGCAGTGGAAATCACACTTTAGTGTTTTCAGGCAAGGACCTGCCTGCAGGTATGTATGCATTTAAGTTGGAATTTACCGGAAAAGATCAGTCAAAATCAATACTATTGAATTTGATTCATTGATCCGGACAGTTGATCTTTTTATCTCTCTACGGTATCGTTTTGCAGCGAAATGCTGTAAATCAGGTTGTTCTCTATATTTCATGAGCTCAGATGAATGTAGTGACAAGACGATGCAGGGTGGTTTATGCCATAGTTTGAAAATATTTGCCGGGGTTCCTGAGAGTTTATTAATATTGCAAAAGAATCTGAAATATTAATACGTGAAAATAGCGGTCATTGGCGGTGGCGCAGCGGGTTTTTTTTCGGCTTTAGCCGTTAAAGAGAACTTCCCGTTTGCCGAAGTAGTAATTTTCGAAAAATTGCAGCGGGTATTGTACAAAGTGAAAATCTCCGGAGGCGGGAGATGTAATGTAACCCATGCCTGCAGTACTGTCGATGAGTTATGTGATGGCTATCCCCGCGGAGGCAGAAATCTGAAAAAGATCTTTCATGTTTTTAACAACAATGATGTAATGAGCTGGTTTGAGGTGAGGGGTGTACCATTGGTTATTCAGGATGACGGATGTGTCTTTCCGGCATCACAAAGTTCATCAAGCATTATTGATTGTTTTTATAGGGAAACGAAACGTATGGGTATTGAAATCAGAAAAGGTGCCGGCATCAAAGCTGTCAGGCCGGTGGAAAACAGTCTGGAAGTGATATTCGAAAAGGATGGATCCTCCCCGCTGATTTTTGATAAGGTGATCGTGACCACCGGAGGTTCCCCCCGGAAAAGCGGTTTGCTGTGGCTGGAAAATCTGGGCCATGAGATTTCAGATCCTGTGCCTTCCCTGTTTACTTTTAATATGCCTGATGAGCCTGTTACCTGCCTGATGGGTGTTGTGGTTGAAAACACTATGGTGAGCATACAGGGAACCAACCTGAAGTCGGAAGGGCCTTTGCTCATCACGCACTGGGGCATGAGCGGGCCGGCGGTTATAAATCTGTCATCTTACGGAGCTAGGATATTACATGAAAAGGGATATGATTTTAAAATTCAGGTGAACTGGGTTAACGAACGAAATAACGATACGGTGTCAAATGAGTTAAAATGCATCGCTGCAATACATACCGATAAAATTATATCTAACTACCGACCATATGCATTACCGGCAAGGTTGTGGAATTATCTGGTTGAAAAATGCGGACTTTCAGGAAAAATGACGTGGGGAGGGCTGGGCAGAAAAGGGATGAACCAGCTAAGCAGTGTGCTTACCAACGACGTTTATTCCGTTAAAGGGCAGACAACTTTCCGAGAAGAATTTGTGACCTGCGGAGGTGTCAGCCTGGGTAGTATTGACATGAAAACCATGCAGAGCCGGGTTTGCCGGAACCTGTATTTTGCGGGTGAAATACTTGATATTGATGGCATTACCGGAGGATATAATTTTCAGTGTGCCTGGACAACTGGATTTATTGCGGCAAAGCTGAAATAAAACCGGCTTTTTAATATATTTATTTACCATTTATTTGTTAAGTCGAGAGTTAATCGTTATGATTAGAATGCAACACGCTGTGCGGTTTCAGGTTAGATCACGAGGTGTTTTTTCAATTTAGCGGAAATGATTATTTTTGGTTTTTATTTATAATGAAAATTCTAAACAGTCTATATTTCTGGATAATTCTATTGCTGATCCTGATAGCCCCTTTATTTTTTCTGTCTTTTTTTGTTTATCCCTCTGCTGACGATTACAGTGTTTTTAATTTAACACAGCAACATGGTTACTTTGCATACCAGAAATACATTTATCTGAACTGGACAGGGCGTTATTCGGCTAACTTCCTCGAAGCACTTAACCCACTGAGATGTATAATTATATACCGAATGATTCCGCCGGTGCTACTGACGTTGCTATTTCTCTCTGGTTATTATTTTTTTTGCACACTGCTGAATAGTTTTCTGAAGAAGCAGGAAATGTTTTTGTTTTCGCTTGTATTTTTTGTGTTGTATATCAACACATTTCCATCAACCGGTGAAGGTATCTACTGGTATCCGGCAGGTGTGGAATATCTGCTGGCAAATGCTTTTACCTTATTTTTTCTGGCAATTCTCATCAGGATTATACACAGTCCCCGGAAACATAAGATACCTCTTGCCATCCTGTTGATTTTACTTGCTTTTGTCATCATAGGACTTAATGAAATCAGCATGGTTTTGATCTGTGGCATACTTCTACTGTTTTGGTCCGGAAGTACCTATGTCAACCGAAAAATCTCAATTACGATGACTTTAGTACTCGTATATGCACTGGTATTCGCATTCGCTGAGATACTGGCGCCGGGCAATTATGTCCGCATGTCGGTTTTTTCAGGGTCAATGAATTACGTGCAGAGCATCATCAGCTCATGCATCGCTGTGGCTAAAATGCTCGGATTGCATTTTCAAAGCCCGCCCTTTGTATTGCTTACCATCATTGTTATTCCTTTTATTGTTCAGGTGATACGGAAAAATAGTATTCGTTACCGGTACCTGATAAATCCTTGGGTACTGTCTGTGTTTTCTCTGCTGACACTGGTAGTGTTATACATTCCGGGGTTTCTGAGCATGGGGATCAATCCGCCTGTGCGCGTCCATGCCCTGATTTCTTTTGTTTTTATGATGTTATGGTTCATCAACATGGTTAATCTTTGTCATTTTTTTGTACGAAAAAAAATCACAATACCTGTTTTTCCCGATATATTGAAAAGAATATTGCTGGTTTGCATCGTACTTTTTGCCATATCCGATTTCTTTAAGGAGCCAGGCGGGAAGTATTATTTCAGGAACAACATTACGCGGGCATACTATGATTTGTTTTTTAAGGTGGCCGGATATAAAACAGAAATGGAATCCCGGTATATAAAGATTAAGGAGGCCACAAATACCGGAAATCTTGATCTGCAGGCTGATGCATTACAAAGTATACCGCAAACCATATTTTTTACGGACATACAATCGGATACATCCTATTGGATAAACAGGGATTATGCCGAATATTACAGTTTAAAAACAATAGCAATAAAAAAATAACATGGAATTTCTCAGGAAAACTGCCGGGTATCTTTTCGATAAATATGCCGATAATTTCGGTGAATTACAAATAATACTTCCTAACCGCCGTGCCGGGCTTTTTCTGAGGAAACACGTTTCAGAGGTCATTGAAAAGCCTGTTTTTCTGCCAAAGATCTCTTCAATACAGGATTTTATTATCGGCCTGTCGGGATTGAACCTGGCCGACGATTTCATTTCTTTGATGGAATTATACAAAAGCTATTCCACTGTAAAAAAATCACAAGCGGAGAGCTTCGATGAATTTCTGAACTGGGGTAATAAATTGTTGCAGGATTTTGATGAGCTTGATCAGCACCTGGCTGATGCAAAATTTGTTTTTTCTTATTTAAAAGAAGATAAAAACCTTGCATTATGGGCTCTTGACCGTAAGCCTCTGAGCGATTTTCAGAAGAACTACCTGGAGTTTTACGGGATGCTTCACGATATTTATCTTGATTTTACAGCACGAATGAAGGCTGCCCGCATGGCTACCTACGGTATGGCCTGCAGACATCTTACCGGCAGGCTGAACGAATCGGATGAACTGCTTAACCGGCATACTGTTGTTGTTTTTGCAGGACTCAATGCCCTGAGCGCTTCGGAAGAATTTGTCGTTAATTGTTTTTATGAGAAGGGAAAAGCCGAATTGCTTTGGGACGGTGATGAATACTATATCAATGATACGGTGCAGGAAGCCGGGAATTTCATCCGGAAATATCTCGGTAAGTGGAATCTGCAAAAAAAACATTGGATCGATAATGATCTTGCGACACAGGAAAAAAGCATCACCATCGTGGCGGTGGCAGGAAAAACAGGACAAGCAAAATATGCGGCAGAGGAAATAAATTCCCTGCTGGAAGAAGGCATCAGCAGCGAACAGATTTCTGTGGTTTTAAATGAGGAAAATCTTTTAATTCCCATGTTGAATTCGGTTCCCGATAGCATTGATAAATTTAATATTACTATGGGATATCCCATGAGGCTTTCATCGGTTTATAATTTTATAGAGATATTGTTTGACCTGCATGAAAATTCGGAACGTTTCCGCAAATTTAAAAATGCTTTAGAACCATTGTTTTATTACAAAGACCTTCAAAAACTGTTTAATCATGCTTTTTTTATTACGGCGGCAGGCAGCAAGGGCAGCCTGCTATCAATACTGAAAGGGCAGGAGCGGATTTTTTACACCCGCAAAGAAATTCATAACCTGCTTTCAAAGAGTATAAATCCGGTATCCGAAGCCGTTGACAATCTTTTTGTTCCCTGGCATCAGCAAGGTTTACCTGCAATCAGATGTCTGACGGAGTTTATTGATTTTATCAAGCAGACTATATTTGTAAAACAAGGTCTGGATGCCGAATTTCTGTTCTCAGCCCTGAAAATCCTTTCGCGCATCCAATCGGCCTGTGAGTCGGCAGATATTCAGCTTACTGTACAAACCCTCCATGTAATGTTCACTCAGTTTGTTTCGCAGACCACAGTTCCTTTTGCGGGTGAGCCTCTTGATGGTTTACAGATCATGGGAATGCTGGAAACCCGCACGCTGGATTTTGATACGGTGTTTTTATTGTCAGTCAATGAGGGTGTGCTGCCCAAAGCCAGATCAGCCACCTCGTTCATTCCTCATGGGATACGTGTTGATTCAAGCCTGCCGACGTACAAGCAAAACGAGGAGATTTTTGCCTACCATTTCTATCACATCATGCAACGAAGCAAAAGGATATATCTTGTTTACAACACACAGGCCGATGATATGGGCGGCGGCGAAAAGAGCCGTTTTATCAACCAGCTGACCTATGAATTACCTGAGAAAAATCCTTTAATAACGATAAAAGAAATGTTTGTGACATTTCCACCGGAGAAGAGTTTGCCCCAACCGATCATCATAAAAAAAGACGAAGAAATCCTCGAAAGGCTCAGGGAGCTTGCAGAAAAAGGGCTTTCACCCTCTGCGCTTAATGTTTTCAGAAAATGCGGACTGCAATATTATTTTAGTTATGTGGCCGGAATATGGGAAAATGAAGAAATAACCGAAACCATAGACAGCAAAGAATTTGGTGACCATATTCATGCAGTGCTCGACCAATTATTTACTTCATTTATCGGGAAGGAACTGACTGAGGATATTATTGATGGATTTTTAAAAACATATGAGGAAATACTTAGGGTAAATTTTGAAAAAGACCTTCCAAAATCATACGACCGCATGAGCGGGAAGAATTTCCTGATTTATAATGTGATAAAGGATTACCTGCGGAAATTCCTTGAAGTACAACGGGATATCGTAAAAGAGAACCGTGAGAACCATATTCTGCATAAAGTTTTATTTACGGAGAAAGATCTTCATTATGCTCTTGAATTGCCTGCCGATAGCTTTGTGAAACAGATACTGCTGAAAGGTTTTGCGGACAGGATAGACCTGATTGGTGATAGATTACAGATCATAGACTATAAATCCGGCAACACAGCGGGTAAAAATTTCAATATTGCCGGTTTACTGAACGATCAACAGGAATATAAAAATGATTATTGTTTTCAGTTGCTTCTGTATTGGTGGCTGTTCAACAGGGAAAACCCTGAAAACCAATATACGGAGCAGCAATGCGGCGTGTGGAGTTTCAGAAATATTGAGGACGGCGTGAAAAACGTGTTTTACTACGAAGACCCTGAAAATACAAGATCCAGACATATAGAATCAATAGGAAACGATCAGCTGGCCGATTTTGAAGATTTGCTCAGAGACCTGCTGATGCGGCTTTTTGATCCTTCTGATGATTTTGTTCAGACGGAGAATACAGACAACTGTTTATTATGCCCGTATGTGCTGATGTGCGGTAAATGATTAGCGCCCGCAAAAACGACCTGGTCAATTTTATAAAGAGAATGTGTTTGCAGTATTGGCGAAAGATTACTGCTCGATCTGCTTTAGTTCAACATTAAGAAGTTTCGCTATTTCAGAGGAATAATAACCGGCCTTTTTTTTATCATCAAGGCTGTCGATGTTGATGGATCCTGTAGGTATTTCCAGGTCTATCCGGTAAGTGGTTGACTTTGTGGATATCGTTTGGCCAAAACCTTTGTGTTTTGTCGTTATCGTTTTAAGAATAACTGCCGTCGCGCCTTCTATGGATTTTTTTCTCAGAGGAATGAAAGGGGTGAAAAGACCTGTCTTGTGTATCAATACTTTCTTGTTGTTGTCGAAAATTGCTTTTGAGCACCAGCCGATAAGAAGCAAGCCAATGAACAGGATGGAGATACCTGCCAGGTACATTTCAATAAAAATAAAAAGCGCGCCTGCTAAAATCACAAAGCCACCGATAAAATAGCGGAACACACCAACTTCTTTCATGCTTTGCGATATAGTGATTATTTGTTCCTGTTGTGCTGTTTTTGAAGACATCTTCATATTAGCAAATATAAATAGATAATTAATAAAAAAATAAATTTAACGGAACTTATTTATTTTTATTACCGTTTTTTGTATGCCATTGGTATAGGCGTAAAACACAGGCCATGTAAGCGGTGCCCTATGTGCTGATGTGCAGGAGTTAAATTAATAATTCATAGCCTTCAACTCAAAATATGCTCTTGGATGCGCACAAACCGGACAGTTTTCAAGAGCTTTTTTGCCTTTGTGCACATAACCGCATTTACGGCATACCCATTCTTGTTCTTCATCGCTTTCAAAAACCCTGTTGTCTTCAACGTTTCTTAATAGTTTCAGAAAGCGGGCTTCATGCTCAGCTTCAATCTTGGCAATGAGTTTAAACGCGGTTGCGATTTTCGGGAAGCCCTCTTCAGCAGCAATCTGAGCAAATAAGGGATATAACTCCGTCCATTCTTCGTTTTCGCCGTTGGCAGCTGATATCAGGTTGTTGTCTGTGGAACTGATGGAGCCTGCAGGATATGTGGCCGTGATCTCAACAGGTCCGCCTTCCAGAAAACGAAAAAATATCTTGGCGTGACATTCTTCCTGCATGGCAGTAATCGTAAATATTTCGGAAATCTGTTCATAACCGTCTTTTTTTGCCTGTTTGGCAAAAAAAGTATAACGGGCTTTGGCCTGCGACTCGCCGGCAAAGGCTTTTAGCAGGTTTTTTTCAGTCTGTGTACCTTTAATGCTCATATTTGTAATAGTTTATTGTGTTTCTTTATAAAACAAAATTACAAAACATTCATAACTTTGTATCCAAGGTGATCATATTCCTGCTTATATGATGAAAAATCCGACTTACCTTTTTGCAGCGGCTGAAAAAGAAGATTTCAGGAAATACCTGGAAGAGAAATCAGCAGCGCATTGCAGTATTTTTATCGTATTGGATGAAAATACTGAAAAATACTGCAAAAAGAAGCTGCTGGAAGATTTTCCCGTCCTTGATAATGCCCGGCAGATAATGGTTAAAAGCGGTGAAAAAAATAAAAACTTTGAAAGTTGTAATAAGATTTGGTTAAAACTAATAACCTATCATGCCGACCGGTGTTCTTTACTGGTTAACCTTGGCGGAGGCGTCATCACCGATCTGGGCGGTTTTGCGGCTTCATCGTACAAAAGGGGAATTTCTTTCTGTAATGTACCAACCACCCTGCTGGGTATGATAGATGCCTCCATCGGCGGCAAAACAGGCCTGGATTATAATGGACTGAAAAATATTATAGGCAGTTTCTCGTTTGCTGAGAAAACATATATCGATCCGGAATTTCTGAGAACACTGCCTGAAAGACATATAAGGTCAGGGTGTGCTGAGTTGCTGAAGATTGCGCTCATCTCTGATAAACGACTCTGGCAAGACCTTAAACTGCGTGATATCAGGGATATTATTGATCGTACTGACCTGATACAAGAGGCTGTCAAACTGAAAGATAAGATCGTGCAGGATGATCCTCTGGAAAAAAACGTACGAAAAAAACTGAGTTTCGGCCATACCATCGGCCATGCCGTTGAGTCATCTTCACTGATGAACGATAAAAAACCCTTGCTTCATGGCGAAGCCGTGGCTATTGGCATGGTTTGCGAAGCCTGGTTGTCCAAAAAGAAAAAGTTACTTTCAGGTGCTGAATTAGACGAAGTAATTTATAAGATATTCCGTTTAACCCTGACCAGAAAGTTCAAAGCTGATGCCACCGGGATCATGGAATTTATCAGAAATGACAAAAAAAATTCCGGGCAAAAGATCAATTTTACATTGCTCAGCAGCATTGGGGAAGCTAAAACGGATAATTTTATTGACGAAAAACTGATCGCAGATTCCCTTGTGTTCTATAATAATCTGCTGTAATATGCTTTATAGGGATTTGTGTATTTGCGATTTACAACTTTTTAAATTGCTGAAGGTCAATGTCTGATGCGCTGGTAGAAATAAAATCGAAAAAGATCAGGAGTTCTGTTACGCTGCCTTCTTCAAAGAGCATAAGTAACCGCCTGCTGGTAATCCAATATCTTTGCAGGGATGGTTTCCGGATTGATAATCTGTCGGACTCAGGTGATACATTGGTACTTCAGGAATGTCTCCGAAATCTCCATGACCGGGAGGTGTTTGATGCCGCTGATGCAGGCACTCCGTTCCGCCTGCTCACTGCGCTTTTTGCTGTCACACCGGGAAAACGTGTACTTACCGGTTCTGCGCGTATGCAAAAGCGCCCTGTCGGCCCACTGGTTGATGCATTGAACAACTTAGGGGCTGAAATTCAGTATGTGGCAGAAAAAGGATATCCTCCCCTGATTATTGACGGAAAGCCGTTGCATGGAGCACGGGTCATAATTGATGCCGGCGTCAGCAGCCAGTTTGTTTCAGCTTTGCTGCTTATTGCGCCTGTGCTGCCTGATGGACTGGAATTAAAACTCAAAAATAATATTGCCTCCCGGCCATACATTGATATGACGCTGGGTCTGATGAAAAGGTCCGGGATCAGTTGCAAATGGCAGGATGATACAATACTAGTTAAACCTCAGCCATACAAGGGTTGTGATTGTGTTGTTGAAGCAGACTGGTCTGCAGCAGCCTTCTGGTACGAGATAGCTGCACTGGCTGAGGAAGCGGAAATTGAACTCTCAGGCTTGCAACATGATTCTTTGCAGGGCGATGCAGCCTTATGTGATATTTTCACGGATTTTGCGGTTCGGACTACCTTTTTGAACAACTCGGTCATCATAAGAAATGATCATAATAAACCTTTCGCTGCGGGATTAGATATGTTTCATAGCCCGGATCTCTTTCCTGCTTTGCTGGTTTCAGCTGCGGCATTAAACGTAAGATGCAGTTTCTCCGGGCTTCGCAACCTGGCATGGAAAGAATCCGATCGTGTAGCAGCTATGGTGGCAGAACTTGAAAGATTTGGGTTTCATTTTTCCACCAACAATAACGATATGTTGCATGTCGAAAAATCAGGCAAATTATCAGCAGCAAAAAATATTGTTTGTAATACTTACAATGACCATCGTATTGCGATGGCGCTGGCGCCTTTGTCGTTGCTTGGATATAAAGTCCTGCTCAGAGACGCTGATTGTGTCGTCAAGTCCTATCCTTCCTATTTTGACGATCTCAAAAAAGCAGGTTTTGATGTAAGAATGTGTTGAAAATGATTATTTTTGAATCAGATTTTATACAATAATGAATATATATACACAATTATCAGAACTTATCAGTCAGAATGAAGAAGTGGTTCTTTGCATTATTACTGAAACTGCGGGATCTTCTCCCCGGAAAGCCGGGTCAAAAATGATCGTATTACCTGATCGTAAGATCATCGGAACTATCGGAGGCGGCAGTATCGAATTTCAGGTCATTGCTGACGCTTTAGAGGTTTTAAGAAACGGTGTCCCGCTGAAAAAAACATATGAACTCGAAGAAGACCTGGCCATGCAATGCGGCGGCACTGTTGAAATATATTTTGAACCCATAAAAAGCAGCCTGGATTTATATATTTTCGGCGCAGGGCATATAGGCCGTGTGGTGGCACGTTATGCCCTGGATTTTGGATTCCGTGTCACGATCTTTGATCAGCGGGAAGGTATTTTTAATGAATTTGACGCTTCACCTTACCATTGTATATGTGAAGAATACTTTGCCGCTATTGAAAAAGCCCGGTTCACAGCAAATACTTTTATTGTCATTGTAACACCCAGGCACGAGTACGATGAGAATATCCTGATCAAACTAGCCAGAAAGCCTTTTGCCTATCTTGGCATGATAGGAAGTCAGCGAAAAGTGGCCCTGGCCCGCAAACATATGCTCGAAAATGAAGGCTTCTCCCATACCGAGACCGATCGTGTTGATATGCCGATAGGGATCAAGTTCAACGCCGAAACACCCGAAGAAATAGCAATAAGCATCATCGCAAAACTAATTGACGTAAAAAACTGTTTAAATAAATAATATGAACAAAGTCAGCTTTGTATTTAATGATAAAATTCAGGAGATAGATTTCAATAATTCGGAATTCCGCCCTACCACCAGTGTACTGAAATACCTCAGGGCGCTGAACGGGTATAAAGGCGTTAAAGAAGGCTGCGGCGAAGGCGACTGCGGGGCTTGTACCGTGGTGCTTGCCGAACAGGATGGAAGCCGTCTTGCCTATTATGCGGTGGACAGTTGTCTTATTTTTCTGCCAATGATACATGGAAAACAACTCATCACTGTTGAAAACCTGGCGGATGCCAAAGGGGGCTTACACCCCGTTCAGAAAGCCATGGTGGAAGTTTATGCCTCACAATGCGGTTTTTGCACTCCGGGATTTGTAATGTCGTTGTTTGCTTTGTACAAAAGCACACTGAAAGCTGATAAAGAAGTGATTCGTGATGCTGTTACCGGTAACCTCTGCCGTTGTACAGGGTATGTGCCAATTATTGAAGCTGCTGAAAGAGCCTGCAGCAACAGGGAAAAAGACATCTTCAGTTCTAAAGAAAAACAAACGGTAAAATTACTGCAACAGATTAATTCCACGGAAACTATTGTTATCAAAACAAAAGGTCAGCGTTATTATAAACCCTTTACCATCTCTGAAGCCCTTGATCTGAAAAGCAGATATCCTTCCGCTCTGATAGTTTCCGGGAATACCGATACCGGGCTCAGGGTTTCCAAAAAACATGAATTGTTGCCCGAAATTATCGATATTTCTTCGGTTAAGGAACTTCAAACCATTACAGAAACAAAGGAAAGTCTTTCGGTGGGCGCAGGTATTACGATGGAGCAACTCAAAATGGCAACAGAGAAAAAGTTTCCGGCCCTGCACAAGATGCTTAGTGTTTTTGGTTCGAAGCAAATCAGGAGCATGGCTACCGTTGGCGGCAACATAGGCTCTGCCTCACCCATTGGCGATTCGCTGCCGGTATTGATGGCTTATGATACCGTGGTAGCTTTGTACGGCAAAAAAGGTTCGCGTGTGATAAAGTTATGTGATTTTATTAAAGGCTACCGAACTACCGATCTGAAGAAAGATGAAATCATTGTTTCTGTCGGTATTCCTTTTCCTGCCAAGGGGCAGATCATCGCTTCCTATAAAGTCTCAAAACGAAAAGACCTTGATATTTCCACATGCAGTGCGGGATTCAGGCTGGAGCTGGACAGTAAAGATAAAACCGTGAAGGACATTGTACTGGTTTATGGCGGCATGGCTGCCACTACCCGGCGTGCCGTGAATACCGAGAAATATCTTTTGGGGAAGAAATGGTTGCCATCGGTAGTGGAAAAAGCAGCGGAACGGCTGTATAAAGAATTTACGCCCCTGTCGGATGCCCGTTCCGGCGAGGAATTTCGCCGTATCGCCGCCCGTAACCTATTATTAAAATTTTATGAAGAAACAACTTCCAGAAAATAACATGAAAAATACTTCAGAAAAGTATCTGTACCATGACAGTGCAGAATTGCATGCAACCGGAAAGGCCGTTTATGTGAACGATATGGAGGTGAGCGGGCAAACGCTTTACGGAAGAGTGGTATACAGCTCTCATGCCCGTGCAGAGATCCTCCGTGTTGATGTGAGTGAGGCCGGGATGGTTAAAGGTGTTCATGCCGTGTTGACGTATAGAGATATCCCAGGCGAAAACCAGATGGGTCCTGTGGCTCACGACGAGCCATGCCTTGCAGTAAAAGAAGTGAATGCCATAGGCCAGGCCGTGGTACTTATTGCTGCTGAAAGCGAAGACATAGCTATCGAAGCCGAAAAGCTGGTAAAGATTTCGTACAAACCCCTTAAACCTCTTCTTGATATTAAAAGTGCGATGGCCGCAGACAGCAAAATTGCGCCCACACGAAAGATAGAACGGGGTGATGTAAAAAAAGCCTTGTCAAAATCCAGGCACAGCCTGTCCGGGGAACTATACACAGGGGCACAGGAACAATGGTATCTTGAAACACAGTCGGCATTATGTGTACCCGGCGAAGGGAGCGAAATGATGGTATATGCCTCGAGCCAGAATCCTGCGGAAACTCAGGCCATCGTGGCCGAAGTCCTTGGAGTTTCAAAAAATGAAGTGGTCTGTGAGGTGAAGCGTATGGGTGGCGGTTTCGGAGGGAAGGAAACACAGGGTAACCATGTGGCCGCCTGGGCAGCGCTGCTGGCAAGGGCAACGGGCCATGCCGTCATGATCCATCTCTTCCGTGACGATGATCAAAAGATCACGGGGAAAAGGCATCCGTTCTGGTCAACGTACACCATAGGTTTTGATGACGAGGGAACCATCACCGCCTACACCGTTGACCTTAATGCGGACGCCGGCCATGCCGCAGACCTCAGTATGGCGATATTGGAACGTGCGATGCTTCATGCCGACAATGCTTATTATATTCCCGATGTTTCAATTACTGCCACGGCCTGGCGTACCAACCATTTTTCAAATACCGCATTCCGCGGTTTCGGAGGCCCGCAGGGCATTGCGGTCATCGAACATGCCATGGACCGTATAGCCAGGTTTTTGAAAAAAGACGCTGCGGAGATCAGGCTGAAAAACTTCTATACGGACTATTCCGGCAATATTACCCCTTATCATCAGAAGGTCGAAAACATCAGGTTGCAAAAAATTTATACTCAGATCGTAAAAAGCGCTGAATACGAAAAAAGAAAAAAAGCCATAGACCTGTTCAACAAAACGAGTAAATACATAAAAAGGGGAATATCATTGACTCCTGTTAAGTTTGGTATATCCTTCACCACATCTTTTCTTAACCAGGCAGGCGCCCTGGTAAATATCTACCGCGATGGCAGCGTACTCGTCAACCATGGCGGAACCGAGATGGGGCAGGGGCTGTATACCAAAATGCGACATATTGCTGCCGCTGAACTCGGTATATCTGCAGGATACATTAAAGTCAATGCGACTAATACGTCCAAGGTCCCGAATACCTCGGCAACAGCGGCATCAAGCGGATCGGACCTGAACGGCGCCGCCGTAAAAAATGCGGTTGACACGCTGAAATCACGACTGACAGCCCTGGCTGCTGCAACAATAAAAAATAAATATGCGGTAAGTAAAATTGACGAAAAAAGGATCATATTCAGCGAAAACAGTGTCTTTGATTCTAAGTTTCCGCAATGTTCCATACCGTTCCCGGAACTGGTAGAAAAGGCGTATATCAGTCAGATAAGCCTCAGCGCGACAGGGTTTTATAAGACTCCCGATATCTATTTCGACAGAGAAAAAGGGAGAGGAAAACCTTTTCATTATTTTTCTTACGGGATGGCAGTGGCTGAAGTGGAAGTGGATGTGCTCACCGGGTCGCATAAACTCATCAGGGCAGACATCCTTCATGATGTGGGCGACAGCCTGAACAAACCCATAGATATGGGGCAGGTTTGCGGGGCATTTATCCAGGGCGTTGGATGGATCACTACCGAAGAAATAAAGTGGGACGATACCGGCCGGCTGCTGACCTGTTCACCGGATACTTATAAGATTCCCACGGTGCAGGACATTCCGGAAATATTCAACATTCACTTGCTCGAAAATGCTGCCAATTACAATACGATCCGTAAAAGCAAGGCGGTAGGCGAGCCTCCTTTCATTCTGGCTTTTTCGGTTTGGATGGCGCTGCGTTATGCGGTGGCCGCTGCCGGAAACCATCAAACCGATCCCGATCTGCCAATTCCGGCCACTAATGAAAAAATAGCGCTGGCTGTGGAAAATATCAGAAATAAAAAATGAGATTTGAAACAGAAGTGGTGCCGGAATAGTGCAGAATTTGTCAATATCCGGTGTGCGCTCGCGTTTGCAACGCGTGCCTGTATGCAAAATTCAAGATTTATTAATGTATCGGTTGGATTCAGCACCTTTCTTTTAACCCGCTCAACGTAATTTCGGCAATTTCTTTTTTTGAGGTGCTGATAAATAAAATCCGAATAGATTCTTGTAACAATATTACTTTTCTGTATTACTTTTTTGCATGTCCCCACGCCTTTGGCGGGGCAGGCAAAAAAGTAATCAAACCTGCCTGCGTGACGAACACTTCGGCAGGCAGGAAAGGACCTCCTGGCGAATGCTTCAGCACCGCTCTCAGAAAACATTGAAAATCTATGCAAAGTAGTCCTGACGCAGCATAGCTGGTCAGGAAACCCCGCCTGTAGCGGGGCCTTTGCAGATTTTCAAATGTTTTCTGATTCACGCCACCGCCGGCTCGCCCGCCAGGAATTGCCCGCGCGCCAAATATCGGCTAACCTGTCCCGAAAAAGCCGAATTGTTTCGCAGAAATCCGCCAGCTGGCGGATGCGCTGGCAAGAAAATATGCGGTGTGCTGAGCTTGCCGAAGCACGGTGTCAGGGAGTGGCCTGTGCGGAGCCTGCCTGGTGGCAGACAGGGTTCGATATATATTTTCTTGTCCGCCAGCTGGCGGATTGGTACTTTTTGTTTCAAGACAAAAAGTACAATAAAAGAAACAACATATAATTGAATATTCTGACTTTTATTTCGTGTTATATAGATACATTATCTATAATAGATCCAAATTTCATTTGCACTTTTAACCCAAATACCTACACTAAAATCAGAAGCATAAATCAAAATTTGTCCTGGCCTGATTTTGATTAAACAACGGTAACAGCTTGAAATTAATTCAATTCAAAACATCCTAATACTTCTTCCGCTATTAAAAGTTCAAGAATGTGTTTCTCGATACTTGTGCTTGTTGTACTTATTTTTGCCATGTGCCAAAGCTCGTATTTTTTTTCCAGCGCATCAAATTATAATTTTGCCGTAATTTCTGATGGGGCATACTGTCCTCTGCCAATCTGAATATGCAATAAATTATTTATCTTTGCTGAAAATAAAGCTTTTTACTACTTATCTGATAATCTTATTATGGAAATGGAATACAATACGCAGCGCCCGTTGCTGAATATCTCTGAATACGGGAGAAATGTACACAAAATGATTGAATATACCATGTCGCTGGAAGACCGTGAAGAACGAAACAAAGCGGCAGCTACCATTGTTTCGGTCATGTGCACCCTCAATAACCCTCAGAAACTGGACACAGCAGAATTTAAACAAAAAATGTGGGATCACCTGTTTATGATGTCGGATTATAAACTCGATGTTGATTCTCCTTTTCCCAAGCCCAACCCTGATAGTAAGGAATATGATAAGTTCCAGTGTTCCTATCCCAACAAATACATACGATACAGGCAGTATGGAAAGAATATTGAAAATATGATCTCAGAGGCCATAAATTATCAGGAAGGCGATGAGAAAGAAAACCTGATCCGTTTTATCGCCAATCACCTGAAAAAACTCTATATCAGCTGGAACCGCGATTCTGTGACGGATGAAGTCATTCTTGAACATTTATCCATACTTTCCGATGGCAAACTTAAACTCGGTGAACATATGAAACTTGAAAACACCCGCGACCTGATTGCAGCCAATACACGAAAAAAAACTCCTTCAGGAGGCGGCCAGGGGGAAAATAAAAGTAATAAGTACCGCGACAAAAACTGGAAAAAGAAAAAACAACAATAAGCAAACTGTTGTTAAGGAAATAGTATCTTTTGATGTCTGATGTTTTAACGAAAATCATATGAATACATTTGAGATCATCGGAGGAAAAACGCTGTGCGGGGAAATAGTTCCGCAAGGAGCAAAAAATGAAGCGCTACAGGTGATCAGCGCTGTGATGCTGACCCCTGAAAAAGTTACCATCAGCAATATTCCGGATATTGTAGATGTAAATAAACTTATCAATCTGCTGGCTGATCTGGGTGTCGAAGTGAATAAAATTGATGGCAGTACCTATTCATTCCAAGCAGATAATATTAATCTTGATTATATATCATCGGAAAAGTTTATGAAGCAATCGGCCGCGCTGAGAGGCTCGGTAATGCTTATTGGTCCTTTGCTTACCCGCTTTGGCAGTGCTTATATGCCTAAGCCGGGCGGTGATAAGATCGGACGCAGGAGGGTGGATACCCATATCATCGGGTTTCAGAACCTGGGAGCTAAGTTTGAATATAGCTATAAAAACAACATATTTAAAATTTATGCCGACCGCCTGAAGGGTTGTTATATGCTGCTTGATGAGGCCTCCGTAACCGGAACGGCCAACATCATTATGGCTGCCGTGCTGGCCGAAGGGACCACCACCATTTTTAATGCGGCCTGCGAGCCGTATATTGTTCAGTTATGCACTATGCTGAATACTATGGGCGCCAGGATCAGCGGTGTAAAGTCCAATTACCTTACTATTGAAGGCGTATCTCAGCTTCATGGCTGTGAGCACCGCCTGCTGCCTGATATGATTGAAATCGGGAGTTTTATCGGCCTTGCCGCTATGACACGGTCGGAGATCACCATTAAAAATGCCGGTTACGATCATCTGGGCATGATCCCTGATGTATTTAAGCGCCTGGGAATAAAACTTGAGCGCCGGAATGATGATATCTACATCCCTGCGATGGATACTTACCAGATAGAAAGTTATCTGGATGGCTCCATACTTACCATTTCCGATGCTCCCTGGCCAGGGTTCACGCCCGACCTGATCAGTGTAGCGCTGGTCGTTGCCACCCAGGCCGCAGGCAGCGTGCTGATACACCAGAAGATGTTTGAGAGCCGTTTGTTTTTTGTGGATAAACTGATCGACATGGGCGCCAAGATCATACTATGCGACCCGCACCGGGCTACCGTAATCGGCCTGAACCGCGAGCATCCGCTGCGCGGCATATCCATGTCCTCTCCCGATATCCGGGCCGGGGTGGCGCTGCTTATTGCGGCACTCTCTGCCGAAGGGAAAAGCACCATTTACAACATCGAACAGATCGACCGCGGCTATGAACATATTGATGAAAGACTTCGTAAACTGGGCGCTGAAATTACCAGAAAATAAGGTTTTTTTATTTCTTTACTTCACTGATACTCTGAATTACGTTGAAAATTTGCCATGTGGCTGCAGGTTCATACCAGTGTCTTTCTGTCCGGTAGGTAATGTTGAAATATTTTCCGATGACGGCGGGGTCAATGGTTTCAAAATAGGTTTCCTGGTTCACTATCCTTTTGAAATCACAAGGCGGGCATAAAGCAAAAAATATTTTATCGCCATTGTCAGGTTTCATAGAATATCCGCCTCCGTCTTCACCAAAAAAAGCCTCCAGCATTTTTGCTTTGGCCGACTTAAGTTCACCGTTCAACGGTAGCGCCATGGAGGTAAAAGCGCCATAAACCCATCCATTCTTGTTTTTGATAGCTATCTGATACCAGTAATCATTGAATTCCCCGATCTTTTCTTTGCTGCCTTTGGAAATAATAGTTCCTGTTTCAAAAGAATTCAC
>Ga0209717_1001559_pt1 | contig 24320 bp, 17 predicted proteins | sample AD_UKC048_MetaG_FD_184418 | JGI IMG/M metagenome (GOLD analysis project Ga0209717, IMG submission 184418) | Active sludge microbial communities of municipal wastewater-treating anaerobic digesters from USA - AD_UKC048_MetaG (SPAdes) (version 2) | ecosystem: Engineered > Bioreactor > Anaerobic >... | reverse complement strand
GGATCAGCTTGCCGGATTTCATGCGGATCTCCTTGATTCATTCAATACATCCTGAAGCACCCGTTCCAGTTCGATCGCAGCCTGGCGGCGGGAAAAATTGTTTTCGACAAAGGCGCGGCCGGCCGCGCCCATTTTTTTACCGAGTGCGGGATCATTTTTCAGTGTGAGGATGGCCTGGCGCAGCTCGTCATCATTCTCGGGCTCCACGTAAATGCCGGCGCCGATTTTCTCCACCAGTTCGCGCGCCTCGCCGTCGACGCTGAGCAGCAGCGGCCGGCTGCAGGCCATGACGTCGAACATCTTGGAGGGAAGGGCCCCGCGGAAGGTCTCGCGCTTCTTCAGGGGCACCAGGCAGCAGTCGGCGGCAGACAAATAGTCCGCGATGCGCTCGCGCGGGATCTCGCCGAGCAGGGTAAGGTTGGTCAAGCCCTGCTCCTTTTGCAGGGTCTCGATCCTCTGCCTGAGCGGGCCTGCGCCGACAAAGGCGAACTGGATCTCGGGGTCGGATTTCAGCTGTGCGATCACCCGGCAGATCTCCTCCAGCCCCTGGGCGATGCCGAGGATGCCGGCGTACATGACTACGAACTTTTTCTCCCAGCCCAGTTCAAGGCGTTTGCCGCTGCCGCGGTCGTAGAGGAGGTCGCAGTTGGTGCCGTTGTAGATCAGGTGCAGTTTGGCGGCCAGCCCGCGGGTGGCAAGAGCATCGTAAATGCCCCTGGTTACGGCGATGATGCGCCACGCCTTGCGGTAATAGAGGTGGTCGAGCCAACCGGCCATTTTAAGCAGGCGGGGATTGCTCAGTTCGCCCAGTTCGGCGGCCGACTGGACCCAGAGGTCGCGCACCTCGAAAACGAAGCGGGCCCGCTTGACCAGGCTCAGCCAGAGCGCGGTCACCCCGACGAAGTAGGGAGGAGAGGTGGCATAGACGATGTCATAGGGGCCGCGGACCAGGGTGCCGACGAGGGCGGCATTGACCATGAAGGTGAGATAAAAGCCCATACGGGTGAAGAAGGTCTTGACCGGGCGGGCGAAGACCCAGACCCGCACCACGCGGATGCCCGCCAGCTCGTCTTTTACATACCAGCGGCGGCGGTACTCGGGCGGAATGATGCCCCCGGGGTGGTTGGGAAATTCGGTCAGGATGGTGACCTTGTGGCCGAGGCGGACCAGGTTGGCGGCCATCTCGAAGGCCCGGTTCTGGGTGGCGCCCACTTCGGGCGGAAAGTACTGGCTGATGTAGAGGATATTCATGACAGTAATAATAGCAAAATCAGGGCTTTTATTCAATCGAATTCTCCTTGATTATGAGCCCTTCTTGTGGCTATATTGGGGTATCATTTGAAAGGAAGCAATATGCGACTTGTACGAATATTATCTCTGGTTTTATCCTTCTGTGCTCTCTTGCCCGCCTGCGGCAAAAAAGAGTCCCCGACCGGGCCGAAGGATGAAAAGCCGGTCGTGACCAACACCATCCTCGTCGATTCCCTCGCCACCCCCGAAACCGTGGCTCTTTTCAATAATCTGAAGAGCCTGGCCCAGACCAACCTGCTTTTCGGCCATCAGGACGACCTCGCCTACGGCGTCGGCTGGTGGGCCGCGCCTGGCCGCTCCGACGTCAAGGAGGTCTGCGGCGACTATCCCGCCGTCTACGGCTGGGACCTCGGCGACATTCACAAGCAGACCAATCTCGACGGGGTCTATTTCGATGCCATGAAGCAGTGGATCCGCCAGGTCTACGAGCGCGGCGGCATCAATACCATCAGCATGCACCTCGACAATCCCTACACCGGGGGCAGCGCCTGGGACAACTCGGCAGCGGTCAAATATATCCTCCCCGGCCAATCCCACCATGCGGCTTATCTGAAAACCCTCGACCAGATCGCGGCCTTTCTCAAGGACCTCAAGAGCAGCAGCGGCATCGCCATCCCGATCATCCTCAGACCCTATCACGAGCACAACCATAACTGGCCGTGGTGGGGCGCCGGCGCCTGTACTGTGCCCGAGTACAACGCCCTCTGGAAAATGACCGTCGGGTATCTGCGCGACACCCGGGGAGTGCACAACCTCCTCTACGCCATCTCGCCGCAGGAGGTCAACACCATCGACCAGTATCTGGCGCGCTACCCCGGCGATGAGTGGGTCGACATCCTCGGCATGGATTACTATCTCCTGACCAGCAAGGGGCGCATCGACGATCTCGGCAAGTCCCTGGCGATGATGGCGGAGTTGGCCGAGGCGCGCGGCAAGATCTCCGCCCTCACCGAGGTCGGCTGGCAGAATGTCCCGGTCAGCGATTACTGGACCGGCTATCTCCTGCCTGCGGTGATGTACAATGCCCAGTCCAAAAAGACCACCTGGGCCCTGGTCTGGCGCAACGCCAGCGAAAGCCAATACTGGGCCCCCTACGTCGGGCAGATCAGCGCCACCGATTTCTCGCTTTTTCATCTCCATCCCTTTACCTTTTTTGAAAAGGATCTGCCGGCGATGTATAAGTGAGTCCTGCCCGGGAGGCTGCGAGAGCGGCCAGGGGCGACGTAAAGGATCTGCCGGCGATGTATGAGTGAGGCGGACGGTAAACCGGAATACGAGGCGCCAGATGAAATTTCTCCAGACCCCCATCGGACCTGTCGACCACATCGACCTGTTGACGGTCCGGCTCCCCTTCATTCAACCCTTCGCCATCAGCTCCTACGCCTGGTCCTGCAAGGAGGCGCTCCTTCTGCGGGTGGAGGCGGACGGGCTCACCGGCTGGGGCGAGTGCGTCGCCGACCCCGATCCTTTTTATGCCCCGGAGACCACAGGCTCCTGCCGATACATCATCGAGAAATTTCTCCTGCCCCTGCTCGAGCCCGGGATGACCCTGGGCGATCTGAGCGAGCGGATGCACAAGCTGCGCGGCAACCAGATGGCCAGGGCGACCTTCGAAAACGCGGTCATCGATCTTCTCGCCAAACAGCAGGGGCTGCGGCTGTACGAGTTCCTCGGCTTGCCCGAGAAAAAGATCATGTCGGGCATCAGCCTGGGGCTGCAGGAGAGCCCGGACAAGCTCGTGCAAGCAGTGGAAGAGGCTATTGCCAAAGGCTACCACCGCGTCAAGATGAAAGTCAAGCAAGGACAGGATGTCGAATGGGTGGCGGCGGTGCGCCAGCGCTTCCCCGATATCCCGTTGATGGTGGATGCCAACGGCGACTATACCCTGGCGGATGGATCCCGTCTGGCCGGGCTCGACGCCTTTGGACTGATGATGATCGAGCAGCCCCTCTCCTATTCCGATATTTTCCAGCATTCCCTGCTGCAGCGGCGGCTGCAGACCCCTCTCTGCCTCGATGAATCGATCCACAGCCTCGAGGATGCCGAGACCGCCCTCGCCCTCGGGGCCTGCCGGATCATCAACATCAAGCAGGGGCGGGTCGGGGGGCTGATCGAATCGCTGCGCATGGCGGAGCTGGCCGCCGCCGCGGGGGTTCCGGTCTGGTCAGGAGGAATGGATGAGACCGGCATCGGCCGCGCGGTCAACATTCATCTGCAGACTGCCGCCGGATTCACCCTGCCGGGCGACACCTCGGAAACCAGCCGCTATTTTCACGAGGACATCGCCGATCCCCCGGTCGTGCTCGACGGGGAGGGCTATATCGCCATTCCGCCGGGACCGGGCATCGGCGTGGAGGTGCCGGCCGACAGGCTGGCGCGCTATACCATCCAACAGGAACGGCTCTACTCAAGGAAAGGATGATCCCATGCTGCGACGGATGCTGATCTGCTCCCTCTTGCTCTTTGCATGCTTGCTGCCGGCCGGCGCCCAAAGCCTCCTCACCCCGGGCGAGATCAACGGCTATTCCCGCTACACCCAGCATGATGAGGTTGTCCGGTTTCTCAGCGCTCTCTCCGCGCACTCCAGGACGCTGCAGGTCCGTGAGGTCGGCCGGACCAGACCGGTCGAGGGCTTCTCCGCCAAAAGCCTGCTGCTCTGCATCCTCACCGCGGAGGGGGTCAGCCGGCCGGAACAGCTCGACCGCAGCAAGCCCACCCTCTTCATCACCGCAGCCAAACACGGCAGTGAGCAGTCGGCCAAGGAGGCGGCCCTGCTCATCCTCCGCGATTTCGCCGTGGGGGAGCTCAAACCCCTGCTCGAAAGGGTCAACCTTCTGATCATGCCCATGGTCAATCCCTGGGGCAATTACTTTGACCGCCGGGTCAACGAGATCGGGCTGGATATGAACCGCGACCACATCAAAATGGAGAGCGAGGGTGTGCAGGCCATCCACCGGGTCTTCCGCGCCTGGATGCCCGAGGTCACTCTCGATGTGCATGAACAGGGCGACAAGTACTACCGCATCAGCATGGGCTGCGTCTCCAATCTCAACGTCGATCCCGCCATCGAGGCCTACTCCCGCCGGGTCATCCTCAACAGTGTCGGTGAGGCCCTCGCCCGGGACAAGATTACCTTTCACGAATATATAGTCACCTCCGAGAACATGCCCAGCGACGCCTCCGGCGCCGATTTTTCCGACGAGGAGCTGGCGCGCTGGCCGCAGATCACCCGCCACAGCACCACGGACATCAACGACGGCCGCAATATTCTCGGCCTCTATCAAACCTTTTCCTTCATCCAGGAGGCGGCTTCGCGGCATGATCTGGCCACCCTGGCCGCGCGCACGCGCTGGCAGGAGCGGGGCATCCGCGCCTTCATTCAGGCAGTTGCGGAGCACGGGCCGGAGATGACCGCGCAGGTGAACGACCTGCGCCGGCAGCTCCTCGAGCAGGCTGCGATCTTTTATCCGGAACATCGGGTGCATATCAGGATGGAGTACCGCCGCGATCCGGCCCGGCCCGACCTGCGGCTGAAAGAGTTCCAGCGCCGTGAGCCGGCGGCGGCCGGCAGGATGAAGGTGGAGAAAAGGGCGGGCGAAGTGCTGCTGCACTCGGAGATCGAGCCCCTGCCGGAGCTGGACGGGCAGAAGGTGGTCGAGCGCGTCGAGAAGGAGTGGTATCCTCTGGTGGCGCCGACCCTGAGCGTCGTGCGGCCTCTCGGCTATGTCATCCCGGCTCAACATGCGGAGGTGATCGCCACCCTTCAGCTTCATGGCATTATGATCAATGTTTTCACGGAGGAGGTGCCTGTAAAAGTCGAGGGCAGCTTTATTACCGCCGTGAAGCCGTCGAAATACGACTATGTGGCGCCGGAGCGGATCGAGGTCGAGGCGCGCCGTCTCGTCCTCCCCTGCAAAAAAGGGGACTTTTACATCTCCTGCCGCCAGCCCGCCGCCAATCTGCTGCCCTGTCTGCTCGAACCGGCCTCGGATTTCGGCTTGGTCCGCTACTGGAAATACGGCCTGGTACCTGAGGCCACCACTTTCTATCCCTTTTACAGGGTGATCGAGGAACAGGCGCCGCCCCTGGTCCCCTATGCGGCCTGGCCGGACTGAGGGCGCAGCACAGGCCTCGAAAATTGGAGTATGAGATAAGGGAGTGGTAAGACCGTAAAGGGCGGGCTGAAAAGCCCGCCCTTTTTTTATGGGTCAGAAGGAGAGTCCGAACGAAAAACGGTGCACGTCGGGCAGGATGTCGTAGGCGGAATAGGAATAATCGAAGCTCAGGGGGATGCCGAGCGAGAAGGCGTTGACGCCGAAACCGAGATCATAGAGCTCCTCTTCTCCGTTGACCTTCCAGCCGCCGCGCAGGGCAAGGCGGTCGAAGAAGGTGATCTCCGTGCCGAGATGAATGCATTCCTTGTTGTCATTGGGGTGCACGGCATCGAGGGCGACAAGCCCCCGGGCGTACGGCGCGCGGAAGAGGTCCATGGCGATGCCGAAGGCGAAATTGAGGGGCAGGGCAAAGGCCTCGGTCTCGAGCCGGGTCGGGACCAGCCGGTTGGGGAAGTTGGCGTCGCCGTCCCATTTGACGCTCATGTCCGATCCGTTGTAGCGCATGTCAGCGCCGAAGTTGCTCATGCTCATGGCGATGACGAGGTTGCGGAAGGGGAGCTGGTACTGGGTGCCGACGTCGAAGGCGAGGCCGCCGGCGCTTTCATTCCAGATGCGCTGCTGGATGTAGCGCGCGGTCAGGCCGACGCGGAAGCGGTCGGTCAGCTCCCTGCCGTAGCTCAGGCCGACGGCCAGGTCCTGGGCGTCGAAATAGGCACCGGTGCCGTTGGGCTGGAATTCGGTGGTGATCTCCATCTCGTCGACGCCCAGCATCATGACGCTGGCGGCGAAGGCGCCGAAGCTGCCGGCATTGTAGACATAGGAGGCGGCGCTGACGTCGAAGGTGTCGAACCAGCGGGTGTGGGAAAAGTGCGCGGCGTGGCCCTTGATGCCGGCGATGCCGGCCGGATTCCAGAAGGGCGAGGTGGCGTCTTGGCAGACGGCCACGTAGGCGCCACCCATGGCCGCGGCGCGCGCGCTGACCGGAATTTTTAGAAACTGGGCCCCGCTGGTGCCGAGGTTGGGATTTTGCGCTTGTGCGAGCGCGCTCAACGCCAGAAGGGCTATGAGGATCCATCTGCTGATCGTGTTCATGCCGCCCTCCTACTTGATCACTGCAAAGGTGTTCTTGAACTGCGCCCCGTCGGTCTTGACGATATAGAGATAGATACCCGGGGCGATTTCCCGTCCCCCGTCGGCGCGGAGGTCCCATTGTTCGGTGCCGTGAGCCGCTTCGTGCTCGATGGTCTTGACGAGGTCGCCGGCCACGGTGTAGATGTAGATGGTGCATTTTTGCGGCAGGTTGATGAACTGGATCTGCCGCAGGGGCTCCTTGCGCAGTTCGCCGAATTCGGGTTCATAGAGGGAGGCGACCAGATAGGGATTGGGCACCACCCTGATCCGGTCGAGCTGGTTCTGCACCCGCGCCGCGGTCACTTTGGCGCCCTCGATGCGGAAGGTGTAGCGGTCCTGCAGGGAGGGCAGGATGGGCAGCACGGTTTCGACGGCGAAGATATTGCCCGGCTGCGGCGGCTGCGCGGCGGGGAAGGAGAGGGTGCCGCTGAGGCCGTCGAAATCAAAGCTGTCGCCGGTGTAGAGGGAGTCAACGGTCAACTCTCCACCCGGGGTGCTGATCAGCAGCGAGACAAAGCCCTTGCCGGCGCTGTCCTTGCCTCCGGCCGTGGTCGAGATCTGGTAGCTGGCAGCCTTGACCGCGGATTCATCGGCGACCTCAAAGGTGATGTCGAGGTTGTCGGTGCCGCCGATGCGCGAGACGCTCTGAATGTATTGGGGCTGCTTGAGGGTAAAGATGACGCCGTCGCGGGTGGCGTAGGGTTTTTCGTAAAACACCGGCTGCAGTGGGGCGACCACCTGACCGTCGTTGCGCGTCACCTCGAGGGCGTAAAAGAGGGTGAGATAGTCCCCCGCCTTGGGCAGGTACTGGGGCGCGGCGGCTGGATCGGGGTCCTCCACCTTGATGCGCATTCCCTTGTTGATCGAATAGGTGGTGCCCGATCGGTAGCTGCGCGGATCGGAGCCGATATAATCGCCGGTGTTGAGATCGATGAGATGGAAAGAGTTGGGCGCGGCGAATTCGATGCCGATGTGGGTGCCGGGGGTGAGGCTGGAATCGGTGATGACCGGGATGATGCGGGTGCGCAGGGTGCCGCGGGTGGTCTGCTGCTGATAGTCAAAGCGGACTGTATAGGAGCGGTCGCCGAGCGAGTCCTGGTCGACCGGCTGGACATCGAGCACATAGGTGGATTTGCCGCGGCTGTGCCCGACCTCGCCGGCGGCGACAGGAGTGCGGTTGGCCGCGCTGGAGACCGGCTGGACCGCGACGGTATTGAGGGCGTCAGGGGTGTTGCCCTTGGGGCTCTCGAGGCTTTCGACCGAGGCGTCACCGCGGTCATAAGCGGTGAGGGTGTACCAGTACTCAAAGCCGTTCTCGACCGTGGTATCGGTAAAGCTGTGCTGGAGTCCGAGGTCGAGGCCGAAGTTGTTGACCAGATCGAACTTGGCGATGGGAACCGGATCGATGCCCACACTCGGATCGACGTTGCGGTCGAGCTGATCCCAATGCAGCCCCTTGTCGACACTGCGGTAGATGCGGTAGCCCTCAAAGTCGTATTCGCCGGAATAGGTGTCGAGGGAGCGTTCGGCCGCATTGTCCCAGAAGAGGGTGACCTGGCGGTCCCCGGCGTGGGCGCTGAGAATGGGAGTGGTCGGCGGCTTGCTGATCTCGAAATTGAAGGCGAGTATTTTTTGGGCTGTCTTTAGGGAGGTGTAGAGGTCCTCCTTGTTGGTGCCGGCTATGCAGGCGGTGTAGAAGACAAGAGTGTCGCCGCGTTCCAGGCGGTGGGGACCGGAACTGAAATTGGCGAGCAGGTCGAGTCCGGAGGCCGGGATGGTGGCGGGGTCGTCGAAGTGGCGGTCCGGATTGGCGCCCTGATGGAAGTAGAAGGGCACCAGCGACTGCGGGCGGATCAGGCCGGGATTGCTGGACATGATGGCAAACTGCAGGCTGTCGTCGTCGCGGTCGTCGTCATAGAGGTTGTAATGGAAATCGGTGATGCCGGCCTCGAGGCCGCCGATGGGCGGGCTCTCGAGCAGGGCGATGCCGAAGTAGCCGGTGACGTTGCCGGACCACTCCGATGAAGCCCCGTCGTCAAAAAAGTAGACCATGTTGTTGGCGCGGTCGAACTCGAGCTTGTCGTCGCCGTATTCCGGCGCGCCGCCGCTGATGTCGCCGACATCGATGTCGCAGTACATGGAGAAGTAGAGGCTGTCGAGGTCCTTCTCCCCCTTGTTGGTGATCTCGAACTTGAAAAAGAGGAGGTTCTGGGCGAATTTGACGCCGTAGGCGTATCCGGTCTGCATCACCTGCACCCCGAGCGGGGTGATGGTGTTGTTGTGGTCGTCGTAGACGCAGTAGCTGTCCTGATCCGACTTGACCACCGGGTTGCCCGCCTTGTCCTTGACCGGCCAGCCGAGAACGGGGTCCCAGGAGAGGGGATTGTCGCTGAAGGCGATCTTGGCGTAGCTGCGGTTGTGATAGCCGCCGACCGCTTCCCACTCCTCATTGGTGGTATAACGCCCCTGGATGACATTGCCGGGGACGCCGACCATGGGATTGATGCGATAGATGTAATTCCGCCCCGAGCCGATGGGATACTCGCCCGAGGGGCCCTGGGTGAGGCGGCGGGGATAGAGCTTGCCGCGGTTCTCGAAAAAGAGCCCGATATTGCTGGCGTTGTGGGTTCCGCCCGCCCGGTCTTCGACCCCGAGGGATTTGCGCAGGGCGCTTTCGTCATTGCGCGCGCGGTCCTTGTCGCTGCCGCCCGGTCCCGCCAGCGCTGCGCCCGTTATCAGGCAGACCAGGCCGGCCCATAGTGCAATTTTCTTCATCATCGTTGATCCGTTCATGAGGGTTCGTTTATCGCTGCAGACCCAGGCCCAGGCGGATGCTGCGCGGCGGGCCGTAATTGGAGGGATCGCGCATGTATTCGGTCGAATAGCCGCCGACGAGGGTAAAATCGGGATCGCCGGTATCGCCATAGACCCAGCGGATGTTGCGGTGGTCGGTGATGTTCAGGCATTCGACGAAGGCGCGCAGGCTGAAGCCGCGGCCGAGGGTGAACCTCTTGCCGGCCTCCAGGTCGATGGTGTAGGTGCCGGGCCGGCGCAGGGAGTTGCGGTCGACAAAACCGATGTCGCGTCCGCTCGGGGTATAGGGAAATCCGGAGGCCATGCGCAGCACCAGGCTGTAGTCGGTATCGGCAAGCAGGCGTTTGCCGAAGAGACGGGGCCCCTCCTCCCTGGGCACGCGGAAGAGGGCCTGCATGCTGAGGTTATGGCGCTGGTCCCAGTCCAGATAATAGAGCTTGGTGCTCTCATCGGTACCGGGGTACTGCTCGGCCTCGGAGGAGGCGCTCCCCTTGGCGATGGAGAAGGTGTAGCTCAGGCCGCCGCCGAAGTAGCGGCCCGGCCGCATCTCGACGTTGACCTCAAAGCCCTTGTCGTTGGCATAGTCCTCGTTGACATAGACGGTATAGCCGACGAAGCGGCCGGTGTTGCCGGAAAAGGCCTCGTAGTAGCGGGTGCCGATGTAATCGGTGATGTCCTTGTAATGGGCGGTGAGGTGCGCGGCGATGCGTTCGGAGAACTGGTGCGACACCCCCACTTCATAGCTGACGGTCTGCTGGGCATCGAGGTCGGGCTGGCCGAAGAGGGGCTCGCGCACGTTGAGGTCATACTGTCGGTTTTCAAAGAGGTACTGATACTCCGGATTCTGGAAAAAGTGGCCGTAGGCGAAGTGGATCTTGGTCCGTTCCGAGACCGGATGGGCGATGCCGAGCCGCGGGCTCAGCTGGGTGCGGGCCTTGACCGTGATCAGGTCATCCTGCGAGAGCGGATTCTTGCGAAAGGTGGCATTGGCGTTAAAATAGTCGTAGCGCAGCCCCAGGTTGATGATCAGAAAGGGGAATTCAATCTTGTCCTGGATGTAGCCGGAGGCCTCGAAGGGCTTGATGTTGTAGTCGTTGAGGTAGGGGTAGTTGCGCTTGGGATCGTAGACGTAAAAGAGTTTGAGCCAGTGTTTGCGGTACTGCACCCCCATTTTAATCTCGTTGATCTTGTTGAGCTGCCAGACCATGTCGGTCTTGAAATCGGCGGTCTTGTTGTGACTGTCGAAAAGTTCGGGATAATCGGCCCTGGCATAGAATTCATAGCCGTCCCCGGCCCAGGGAATATACTCCGCCTCGGTGGCGCTGAGATAGGCGGAGGTATCCTTGTCGATGCCGGAGTAGTACTTTTCATCGAGGAAGGAGACGCGCATGTCATAAAAAAGGTTGGGCTTGATGCTGTGGTTGACCATGAACAGGGTCTGGTGGGAGTCGGAGCGGTGGCGGAGATACTGCTCCGGGATGTACTTGTAGCTGTGGCTGTAACGCTGATATCTGGACCGGGTGTTGCGGTTGCTGAGGGTGAATTTCACCGTCGGCTTGAGCTGGTAAGTGAGCTTGCCGAAGAGGCTGCGGCTGCGGTCGTAGCCGAAGGGCAGGTAGCTGCCCTTGTTGTTCTGTTCACCCGAGATGAAATACTTGAGGTGCTTGAGGAGGAGGGGACCGCCGAGGCTGCCGTTGAGGCGGTTTTCCTCAAGCCGGTTGTAGCGTGCGATGCCGAACTGGCTGGAGCGGAACTCGATATTTCCGGACTGGACCTCGCCGCCGTCGCGGGTGACGATGTTGACGATGCCGCTGAGGGCGTTGCCGTATTCCGCATTGTAGGTGCCGCTGAGGAGGTTGAGCTCCTGGATGGCATCGTTGTTGATCTGGGTGATCATGCGGCCGAGGAGGGGGTCCTGGACGTACATGCCGTCGATCATAAAACCGACCTCGTTGGAGCGGCCGCCGCGCAGGTGGAGGGCTCCGCCCATGTCGGTGACGCCGGCCTGGAGGGCGAGCACATCGGTGAACTCGGAGACCGGCAGGCTTTCGATCTCCTCGCGGCGCATCGTCGCCCCGGAACTGGTGACATCCTTCTGGATCATCGGCTTGTCGGCGATGATGACCACCTCTTTCATCTGCACCGCGGAGGGCACGAGTTTGGCCGATACCGTGGTGGTGAGGTCGATCATGATGCGCACGTTGGTGACGATCTGAGTCTCGTAGCCGACAAAGCTCACCTTGACCGAGATAGTGCCCGGCGGGACGTTGAGGATGATGTAGCGGCCATCCATGTCGGAGACGGCCCCGATGGTGCTGCCGACGATCTGGATGTTGGCGCCGGGGAGGGGTTCTCCGGTCTGGGCGTCCGTGATGATCCCCGCCACCTTGCCGGTGACACCGGCCAAGAGCAGGGCGGGGGCCAGCAGCAGTAGACAAAGCCAATTTTTATTCATCGCTAAAACCTCTTCTGTTCGGCTGCGCGGAAGCATGCAGGCGGGGGACCAGAGCCCCCCGCCTGACTTTTACATCAAAAAAAAGTGCAGAATGCCGAAGATGTGAAGCTGAGCCTTTTAACGCATCAGGGTCATTTTTTTACTCCAGACCTGCTTGCCGGCCTCGAGGCGATAGATATAGATGCCCGCTGCGGCGTCGCGGCCAGAGGCATCGCGGCCATTCCAGGAGGCCTGATGGGCGCCGGCCGGGTAGAGGCCGGAGGCGATGGTGTTGACCAATTGCCCCTTGAGATTGTAGACCGAGAGACGCACCTCGGCGCGCTCGAGCAGCTCGAAGCGGATCGCGGTGTCCGGATTGAAGGGGTTGGGCCAGTTCTGGCTCAGGGTAAAATCCGCAGGGAGCTGTCCGCCGGGCCGGGCTTTAACGGAGGTGAAGAGAGCAGCGTATTGGGCGCGCAAGGCGTTGGCCGCCGCGATCAGTTCATCAAGAGAGCCGGCATAGACGACGCCGTAGACCAGTTTGGCCGAAGCCTGCGGGGCGAGGGTGAAGGCCCCGGCGTTGAGGCTGAAGATGGAACCGTCGCCGCTGGCAACCAGGTCGGCGTCAAAACCGGCATCAGCAGTCATGTGGTAGCGGGTGGAATCGGTAGCCGCATCGCTGGCGGGATCATCGGGCGAATAGTCGTTCCAGTCCAGGACCTTGTACGAGAAGGGCTCGTGAGAGAGAAGGAGGACGCCGGAGAAATCCGACTCGCCTTCGCGATAGCAGTAGGCCATCCGGGTGTCGGCGTGGTACTTGACGGTCTCTCCGCCATAATTGTCGCCCACGCTTGGTACCGTGACCGAGCCGATATTGAAGGTGAGCACCTCGGTCATATCATTGGTGACGGTGTATTCGCCGATGACAAAGGGCTGGTCGTTCCACATATAGGTGTGGAGATCGAAGCTCATGTCGGGCGGCAGGGGCGTGGAGGCCGGATCCTCTTCATCATAGTAGCGGCTGTCGAAATGGACAAAGCCCTCGATATCGGCTTTGGTCGGGTGAGCGAGCATCACCGTGCCATCGAGGGGATTGTGATTTTCGTTATAATCGCAGACAGCGGACTCGTTGAGGGCCGCGATGATGTTGACGCGGGCCAGCTGCCACAGCCCCGAGGTGTTGGGGGTGAGCAGGCGGATGCTGCCGGCGCCGCTGACGCGGACGCCGATCTTGCCGGATTCGAAATTCGTAGTTTTGGGATTCTCGGCGATCTTGAGCGAGTAGGCGGCCTGGGCGGCCTCAGCGGCTGCGGCCATCTCATTGAAACTGGCGCCGAAGACGATACCATAAACAACGACCACCGAATCATGGGGCGCCAGTGTGACGGGGCCGGCGTTAAGGCTGTAGATCGAACCGTCGCCCCCGGCCACCACCTCGGGGCCGAAGGCCGGATCGGCGGTCTGATGGTAGCGGGTCGAGTCGGTCGCCGCATCGCTGTTGGGATCGGCCGGCGAGTAGACGTTCCAGTCCAGAGCCTTGTAGGAGTAGGGGGTTTGCGAGAGCAGCACGAGGCCGGCATAGGCGGCTTCATCGCCGCGGAAGCAATAAGCCAGCCCGGTGGCCGGATCGTAGCGGTCGGTCTCGCCCCCGTAGCTGCCATTGATGCGCGGCACTGCCACGGCGCCCAGATAGAGCGTCGCCATCTCCGAAGAGTCGTTGATGACTGTATACTTGGCGACGGCAAAAGGCTGGTCCTGCCACATGTAGGTGTGGAGACGGAGGAGCAGGTTCGGGGGCAGATTGGCATAGCGGCTGGTAAAGTGGACCAGCCCCTCGACATCGGCCTTGAGCGGGGGGACGACCGCCACGGCGGCCACATCCCCGGCATCATGATCCTCATTGTAATCGCAGACCGCCTGCTCCGAGAGGGCCGCGATAAAGTTGATGCGGTCGATCTGGCGCGTGCCGGAGGTGCTGGGCACAACGAGCCGGACGCTGCCGGCGTCGCTGATGCGGATGCCGACCTTGCCGCTCTCGAGATTGACCGTGGCCTGGGCGGCCGTGACCGTCAGACCCGCCAGCAAAAGAGCGCACAACAGCAGAGTGAGTAGACGTGATGACATGGAGACCTCCTCCAGTTAGGGTGTGTTACAAGACTCCTGCCTTCAGCCGCACGGGCCGGGCGGAAAGGGTTGTTGATGGTTCGGCTTACTGAAAATGAAAAACCACCGGCGGTACCAGCAGCAGCAGCGCCAGAATGAAAAAGAAGATCTGGATCGGCAGCATCCATCGCGCCCATTTCTCCCAGGGGATGCCGGCCAGGCCGAGAACCCCCATGGTCACGCCGGAAGTGGGCAGGATGGGATTGATCCATCCCTCGCCGAAGACGAAGGCGAGGACCGCAGTCTGGCGGGAGATACCGATGACGTCGGCCAGGGGCGACATGATCGGCATGGTCAGGGCCGCCTGCCCTGAACCGCTGTGGACGAAAAAGTTGATGATGCCCTGGGTGACAAACATGGCCTGGGCCGCGACCACGCGCGGCAGATGGGAGATGACGCCGCCCAGTGAATAGAGCATGACGTCCAGGATCCTCCCCTCCTCAGCCACCACCAGGATGGCGCGGGCGCAGGCGATGATCAGGGCCACCCCCATCATATCCTTTGCTCCCGCCTTGAAACTATCGGTGATCCCCTCGACTGAAAGCCGGCCGACCACGCCGGCGGCCAGACCGAGGCCGAGAAAGAGGGCGCTCATTTCGACGATCCCCCATTCGTACTGGATCACCCCGAACACCAGCCCCACCAGGGCGAGCAGGAAGGCCAGCAGCACCCAAACATGCCGGCGCTCCATGCGCACGGGCCCGGCGCTGTGCTCCAGCTGCAAACCCCGCTTGCGGTCGATCTCGTAGACCGGGCTGAGCTCGGGATGTGCTTTAATCCGCCTGGCATAGCGCATGACGAAGAGGATCATGAAGAAGGTGCTGAGAAACCAGATGAAGAGACGATACTCCCAGCCGGAGATGGGCTGGAGCTGGGCGATCTCCTGGGCGATGCCCAGGGTGAAGGGATTGATCACCGCCCCGGCAAAGCCGGCAGCTGCGCCGAGAAAGGGGATCGCCGTCCCGACCAGGGAGTCATAGCCCAGCGAGATCGCCAGCATCATGAAGAGGGGTACGAAGAGCATGGTCTCCTCGCACATGCCGAAGGTGGTGCCCGCCACCGAGAAAATGGTCATTGTCGCCGGGATGAAGAACTTTTGCATGTGGGGCTTGTGGCTGAAATACCAGGCCATCCAGTTCACCCCCGCGGTGATCGCCCCGGTGTTCTGGATGATGGTGAAGATGCCGCCGATGATGAAGCAGAAACCGATGATCTTGGCGGCGGCGATGAAGCCGAGCAGCGGGGCCACGAGCACCGCACCGATCCCCTGCGGATGGCTCTCGACCGGGGTAAAGCTGTTGGCGATGACCAGGGTCTTGCCCGCCACCTCCTGGCGCTGGTATTCCCCGCCCGGGACAATCCAGGTCAGGGCCGCCACGATGACGACCATGGCGAAGATCATGAAGAGGGTGTTGAAGGTGAAATGCGCTTTGCCGGCCATGCGATTCTCTCTACTTTATGCGGTACTCTTCACCGGGGAGGAGCAGATCCACTTTAATGTTGTGGCCGCCGAGCAGGCCGCGCTCGGCGGTGCGGATAGCGCGGGCCCTGCGGGCGTCATAGACGATGACGGCATCCTGACCGTAGACCTTGAAGCGCCCGTCCGGATGGACCAGGATGGCCGCCTCTTCGTCGATGCCGATGCCCGGCAGCTCCGGGTGTTCAAGCACCACGGCGATGAGGCGGTTGTGGCGCTTGCGCATGAGAAAGTGCTGGTCGATGATCGCGTTCTTGACAAAGCCGAATCCCCGTTTGGTCTCGACATTGCCCTTCTGGATGCAGAAGAAATTGCGCGTCGAATCGGTGTTGACCAGCTCGTTGCCGGTGATCATCACCTCGCTCATCACCGCTGCGCCGGCGCTGGTGCCGCCGATGATGCCGGCCCGTTCATAATAGAGGCGCTTTAGGGCTTCCTCGGTGCGGGTGGTGCCGAGCCGGTTCATCAGCCGGTCCTGGTCGCCGCCGGTGAAAAAGACCCCGCCGGCCGCATCGATGAGGGCGGTGATGCTGTCCGAGTTGGCGACCTCCGGCTCGACGATGTGGCGGAGGTCGATCTGCGCGGCCCCGCACTGCCTGAGCTGGCCGGCGGTGAAGTTGCCGTATTCGAGGTCCGAACTCGCCGAGGTGATGATCACAACCGGCTTGCCCTGGCAATGGTCGACGAAGGCCTGCATGGCATCCATCGGCTTGTCGCCGCCGCCGATGATCATCAGATAGCCCTTGCGTCCCGGCTGCTGGCAGAGCACGAGCCCGGCCAGCAAAACAATCATCCCCGCTGCCGCTGTTTTTTTCATCTTCGCTTACTCCGCTTCGATCAGATGGCTGAGAATTTCGTATCCCTTGAGCATGTCGGCAGGACGGATATGTTCTTCGGTGGAATGGGGTGCATTGGCGCCGATGCCGGTATTGATGATCCTGACGCCGTGCTGGTTGAAGACATTGGCGTCGCTGCCTCCGTAGTAGACCAGGGGCTGCGGCGTCACACCGGCGCGCGCAAAGGCGTCATGCAGCCGCTGCACCAGAGGCATCTCGGAGCCGAACTGAAAGCCCTGAAAGGAGAGCATGAAAGCCGGTGCGCAGGAGCCGCCCCAGCGCTCCCCGGCGGCGCTGCACAGGGAGGTCAGCAGTTCGCGCATCACCGAGATCTCCTCCTCGCGGAAGGAACGGAACTCCCCGGTCAGGGTCACCTGGTCGGGGACGACATTGTCCGCCGTGCCGCCGTGAATGGTACCGAAATTGGCGACGGAATGGTCGCTGACCCGTCCGACCGGAAAGCCGCTCATCACATGCGTCGCCATGGTGAGGGCGTTGATCCCCTTCTCCGGTGCCACTGCCGAGTGGGCCGGTTTGCCTGTGATCCGGATCTTGAAATCATAGGCTGTAGGCGTGGAGGCGACATAGCCTCCGGGCACGGCGGTGCAGTCAAAGACAAACCCCTCCCGCGCCTTGAGGCGGGAGAAATCGAGGGCCATGGCGCCGAGCATGCCCAGCTCCTCGCCGACAGTGAAGACGATCTCCAGACTGCGGTGCCGGAGTTGCCGTTCGATCAGCTCATCGATGAGGGCGAGGATGAGGGTCACGCCGGCGCGGTTGTCCACCCCGAGGATCGTAGTCCCGTCCGAACGCAGCACGCCGTCGGCGAGGGTGGGCTTGACTCCCGCCGTGGGATGCACGGTATCCATGTGGGCGAGCAGGAGCAGAGGCGCGCGGCTTTTATCCTCGCCCGGCAGACGGACGATCAGGTTGCCGGCGCTGCCGTTGAGCTGGCGGGCAGCGTCATCCTCTTCGGCCTCGAGGCCGCGGGCGCAGAGCCGCGCCTTGATGAAATCGGCGACGGGCCGCTCATGCAGCGAGACAGCATCGATCCGGACCAGTTCGAGAAAAAGGGAGACCAGTTTTTCTTCGTCCATAGGGCCTCATGGGGTGAGATCAGCAGTGCAGGCAGCGAGCCTGAAGCAGCCGGGCGGACAGGGCTCTCAGACCGGAGTGACGAAATACCGGTCATCGCGGATGCTCTCCTCGATGATCCGGAGGGCGGCCAGTGTGCGATCCTTGTCCCTGAAATTGAGTTCGGTGATGATGGCATTGAGGACGGTGACAACCGCCCCGAGAGAATTGCTGAACATGATATTATCGGTCTTGATGGGCAAGCAGTGGGTGGCCCAGGTGCGGGCGGGCGAACTCTTCTTGTCGGTGAAGAGGATGCTGGGAACGGCGCGCTTTTTAGCCAGGGCGATGGCCTCGACGGTCTCCCGCGAATAGGGAGAGAAACTGAAGGCGATCACCAGGTCCCGCGGATTCATAAAAGCGACCTGCTCCTCGTAGCGGAAAAAGTCGAGGGAGAGGTGCTGGGCGTTGTAGCTGTATTGGCGCAGGAGAAAGGTCATCAGCTGCGCGAGGTGGGAGGAGAGTTCCAGACCGATGCAGTAGATGCGCTCGGCGGCGATGATGCTCTCGACCGCAGTGGTGAAGACCTGGGTGTCGATCGAGCGGATGGTTTCATGAATATTGGAGATGACATTTTGCGAGGCGAGCTTGAGCACATCCGGGGACTGGCCCTTCTCCGCCACGGCCAGGTGATAGCGCGCCGTGGGGGAAAGCTGAGCCTTGAGGCTGCTGGAGAGGGTCTCCTTGAGCTCCTTGTAACCGCGGTAACCGAGGAGCTGGGCGAAGCGGACGATGGTGGCCTCGCTGGCCCCGGTTTTGAGGGCGACCTCGCGGATGGGAAGCAGGGCGACCAGGTCCAGGTGCTCGAGAAAAAAGTTTGCCACTTTTTTCTGATTGGACGCGAGGGTGGGCAGGCTCCTGACGATCCTGTCTTCGATATTTTTCATGTCCGGGGTCATTGCTGCAAGAATTCTTTCAGAATGTAATGACATGAAAATAATATTTCATTTGAAGATAGAAGATTATCGCCAAAAAGTCAAGCGGATTTTGAAAAAAATACGGGATCAGAGGAGCAGCTTGATGGCGCTGCGGGCCTTTTCGGGGATCCTGAAGGGCTGGTTGGCGAGAAAGCGGTTGAGAGCCGCCTCGATCCAGGGCTTGCTGCAAATGAACCGGGGGATGGTGATGGAATCGGCGCCGAGATGATAGCCGTGCACCTCGATGCGCACCGGCTGGAGTTCGCCCGCCATGACCACCCGGGCGACGATCGATTTGGCTTTTTTATCGATCTCGATCCCCTCGACCGAACCGATACCCTCGAGATAGGGATTGATGAATTTGATGATCGCGGCGGTTTTGAGCGCATTGAACATTCTCAGGCACCTCCAGTTAAAGCTTGCGGTCGAGCAGGGCCCAGGCGAACCAGAGCACGGGGGCCTGGCCGTGCAGATCCCCGGCGCTGCGCGGCCGGGTGAGGTAGTGGTCGATATCGGCGCTTTTGCCGGTGCCGATGCAGACCTCGGAGATTTTGCCGTCCTCGCCGATATAGGTGACGAGGGCCTGCCAGGCCTTCCGGTACACCGGCGTGTAAAGGGATTTATCCAGCAGCCCTTTTTTCACCCCGATGGTGACGGCATAGCCGAACATCGCTGTCGCCGAGCTCTCGTTCCAGGATTCGGGATTGTCGACCAGCTGACGCCACATCCCGTCCTCGGCCTGATAGCGGCGCAGGGCCTCCATCATCCGGCGATAGCCTGCCAGGATGGCCGGGTGATGGGGATTATTTGAAGGCAGCTCGGAGAGCAGCTCGGCCATCCCGGCGGCGGTCCAGCCGTTGCCCCGGCCCCAGAAAAAGGGCGCGCCCTCTCCATGGAAAAAGAGTCCATTGGGCTGCTGCAGTTTCTGCAGATAGGCGTCGATCTCAAGTGCCGCTCTTTGCAGATAAACCATGTTACCGGTGGCGCGCCAGGCCTGGACCTGCAGGGCGCCGATCATCCAGATGTCGTCGATCCAGAAGCGGGTCTGGTGGGTCAGGCCGTCGTCCCCGGGCGTCGCCCACTGGGCGTCAGCCAGTTCGATCCCCTGCCTGAAAAATTGTTCATCTCTGGTGGATTTGTACAGTTCGAGTGGCAGGATGCCATAGACATTGGCATCGACATGGTCGGCCAGGTCGGTCAGGCTGTCGGTGTTGGCCCTGGCATAGCGGTTGGACAGGCGGGCGAGCAGCTCTTTATCCTTCAACAGCCCCGCCAGGCGCACGGCGCCGAAACCGGCGCAGGCCTCGGCGTAATGAATGCCCCGCCAGTGTGAGGCGCGGTAGAGCATAAATTCAGGCCGCGCCAGCAGCTCTTCGATAACCAGCCGGCCGATCTTTTCGGGATTTTTGTCCGGCGTCCAGAAAGGATCCCGAACGGTTTTTTTGCACCCGTGGCAGCCCGGTCCGCTGCCCAGGAGGAGCAGGAGGAGGAGAATCAGAGAGAGGGTATTGTTTTTCATGTCCAGGTTCCAGGATGAAAACAAACTTGATTGAATATGGCGATTTTTACCATGCCAGTCAAGTTTTGTCTGATGGATGACAAAGTTTTAACTTGACATTAAAAGATAACAGTGCTATATTATAGTGTTATTAAAAAGAGGTCAAAGCGAATGGAAATCGATATCAACGAACTGGTGGAGAAAAGCAGGGTGCCGCGGCGCACCATCCACTTTTATGTGCAGCAGGGTCTGCTGCCGCCCGCCGAGGGGGCCGGTCTGGCTGCCCGCTATTCGGAAGAGCACCTGCTGCGCCTGGCTGCCATCCCGGTGCTGCGCCGGCGCGGGCTGCGACTGGACGAGATCCGCCGCGAGTTTCAGCAGCGCACGCGTGCACAGCTGGAAGAGCTGCTGCACGCCGCAGAAAGGGAGCGCCGCAAGAGCGAAACGGCACCTTGGCAAACGCAGAACCTGCTGCGTTACGCCCTGGCCCCCGGCGTCGAACTGGTGGTGGATGCCCGCGCGCCGGCGGAGGTGCGCAAGCGGGTGCTGCGCTTGCTCGAACAGTCCAAAATCATTTTTTCGACGTAAGGTCACTCATGGTGTCGTGCGGATTACACAGTGGTGGATGATATGGAATGGAGGGGTGTCATGCCTGATTCGTTTGTTTTGAAAGAGCGGCCGCTGGGTGGATTATTCCTGGCGGAGCAGCCCGAGGCCTCGAGCCTGCCGCTGCGTCATACCAGGGTCAGTGCGCGTCTCCTCGGCCCCTTGGCTGAGGTGACGGTGACCCAGAATTACCACAATCCGTTTGACCGTCCCCTCGAGCTGGAGTACCTTTTTCCCCTGCCCGGGAACGGGGCTGTTCATGATTTCGAATTCCGGATCGGCGAGGCCCGGGTGAGTGCGGAGGTGCAGCCGGTGGAGGCGGCGCGCGAGCGCTACGAAAAGGCGCTGCACAGCGGCAAACGCGCCAGCCTCTTCGAGGAGCGGCGGCCCAATCTCTTCGCCCTGCTGCTGGCCAATGTCCAGCCCGGGGATGAGATCACGGCTGTGATTCACTATCTGCAGCCGCTCGTCTTTGTCGAGAACAGCTACGAATGGGTCTTCCCCATGGGGGTCACCCCCAAATACCATCGCGATCCGGCGGCGGCCGAGGAGACCGACTCGCCCCTGGCCCTTCCCGGCGAGGAGATCGGCGGGGTCGAGATCGCCGTCCATGTCGATGCCGGACAGGCGGCGGACGATCCTGTCAGCCCCTCTCATCGCCTGCGGATCACGCGCGTGGACGCGAGCCATTTTGAGATCGGGCTCGAGGGGGAGCAGATTCCGGACCGTGATTTTATCCTGCGCTACCGGCTGTTGGAGGAGGAGGTGCAGTGCCCGGTCTGGGTGTCCGGCAATGGCAGCGCGGCCACCGCCCTGGTGACCCTGGTGCCCAACAGCTGGCCGACTGAAACCAGCGCACCGCCGCGGGAGTTCGTTTTCGTCCTCGACCGCTCCGGATCGATGGGGGGTGAACCCCTGCGTCAGGCCGTCAATGCCCTTTCGGCCGGACTGCGCACCCTGCGTGCAGAGGACACATTTTTCCTGATCGCGTTCGACAACACCCTGGAGTGGTTGGACCGCAGTCCGGCGCCCTGCAGCCAGGAGAGTCTGGAGCGGGCGGACCGCTGGCTGGGGCGGATTCATGCCCGCGGCGGCACCGAGATCGGCAATGCTCTGCAAGAAGCCCTTGACCTGCCGCTGGATGAACAGCGCCAGCGCCATATCATCTTTTTCACCGACGGGGCGGTCTCCACCGAAGAGGAGGTACTGGAGAGGGTGCGGCGGGGGATCCGCAACTTTCGCCTCTTCACCTTCGGAATCGGGCCCGCCGTCAATCGCGCCTTCATCAGCAGCCTGGCGCGGTTGGGCCGCGGCACCAGCGAATTTCTCCAGCTCGATGAGGATATCGAGACCGCGATCATCCGTTTCCATGACCGTCTCTCCTACCCCCTGCTCACCGATCTGCGTCTGCGCTGGGAAGGGACCACCGCATGGGATATGGCGCCGGTCGAACTGCCCGATCTCTATTATGGCCAGCCTTTGCAGCTCTGCGCCAGGTTCCGCCCTGGAGCCGGGGCCCGGCTGATCCTCTCCGGCCGCTGCGGCGGCGCGGATTGGGAGAAGAGCCTGCCTCTGCCTGCTGTCCAGGCCCGCGATGAAATGATTCTGCGCACCTGGGCCAGGGCCCGCATCGATGCCTTGAAAGAAGAGCTGCATACTGAATCAAGGCGTGCCTCCAGGCACCGGGACGAAGTCATCAGCCTCGCCCTGGAATACCATCTGGTCACTGATTTCACCTCCCTGGTCGCGGTGCAGGAGGAGGCCGTTTCCCAAACGCCGGCCACCCGGCTCAAGGTGGCGGTGCCCCTGCCGCGAGGGCTGGAGAAGGAGGGATTTTTGGCGGATAGCTGTTTAAACTATTCCATGATGATGCCCAACTTGCAGGCAGCGCCGGCGATCGCGCATCAGCTCCGCTCGCATGTGAGTTTTCGACTTACCGAGCGGTCTGGATCGCAGCCGGAGAACGTCTTGGCCGGGTTGGCCCGCCGTCAAAAGGCCGGCGGCAGCTGGGGCGACGCCGAAGCGGCGATGGAGTGGACCTGCGCTGCCGTGCTGGCTTTCATCCGCAGCGGCTACACCCTGGCGCGCGGACCCTACCGTCGCATTCTCGAGAAGGCGGTTGACTGGCTGATGCGCCAGGCGCCGGTCGACACCCTGGCACAGCAGATGCGCGCCCTGGCCCTGTGGGAGATGAAGCAGTTCTGTTCTCATCCCTTGCTGAATGGAGTGGGCGCCGCAGAGGAGGCGATCGTACATTCCATCCCGGAGCCCGATTTCAGGGTCGTGCGTACGCCCGCCCAGCTGCGCCTGGCGGCGATGAGCCGGGTCAATGTCGAGATTCGCTATACCCCGCAGGGAGGTGAGGTCGGAGAACTCTGGCTGGAGTGTCTCAATAGGTGATCGAATTGCGGCAGGATTCTTTCCAGAAATGGGTTCGCCCAGGGAATGAAAACCCTGGGCGGAATCAATATTTTCAGGTTTCTGCCTGAATACCCGGCCAGGACTGTTGGCCATCAGGGAGGGCGGTGTCAATTAAAATGCATCATTTTTGGGTGACAAAGGATAAAAAATTACCGCGATGGATCGTCTCAAAATGCGCCTCCGGATAGGTCTGCGACCAGGCTTTGGGCGCTTTGGCCGGCCGGTCGCTCCACTTGAATTCATATCCCCAGAGTTCGCCATTGTACTCTTCGACAAAATCGATTTCCTGGCGGTCGTAGGTGCGCCAGAAATAATAGTTGGCGAAATGCCTCTTGTATGAATTGCGTTTCAGGCGCTCGATGAATAACAGGTTTTCCCAAAGCATGCCGGTATCGCTGCGGCTGTCCAGGGGGCTAAAGTTGTTAATCACAGCGTTGCGAATCCCGTTATCCCAGAAGTAATAGCGGCACGTTTTGGCGACCTCTTTGCGCAGGTTCCTTGAGAAGCCGCTTACTTTTATCAGCACGAAGACCTTCTCCAAAAGATCGAGATAGCGTTCTACCGTGTGTTTGGCAATCCCAAGCGAGCGGCTCAGCTCTGACAAGGAGACCTCTTTACCGATCTGAAAGGCCAGCAGTTTGAGCAAATTGAAGAGCAGAGAAGCGCTTTTAACATTTTCCAGGATCAACAGGTCCTTGAATAGATATGAGTCGCGTAAGGAGATCAGATACTCCATCCGGTCTTGTTCAGATTGAATATTAAGGATTTCCGGATAGGTTCCAAACCGCATGAATTCCTGCAGCCGCAGCAGGATGCCTGCGCCGCCAAAAGCTGAGTCGAGTTCGAGAAGGGAGAGTGGAAAAAGAATACCGACCCTCTGGCGTCCGGTGAGCGGTTCTCCCAGCTTGTTGGCCAGTTCGAACGATGAGGATCCGCTGGCAATTACCTTAAGGTCCGGCCTGTTGTCCACCAGCAATTTGAGTCCCAGGCCAATGTTGGGGATATACTGCCCTTCATCAATGATGACAAGGCTGTATTTGGCAAAAGCGCTGTGCAGGCGCCGGATATCCTGTGATCCGAATAGTTCCCCAAGGATGAGATCCTCGCCGCTGCCGATAAAATAGGCGCCGTTGTAGCTGGAAAGAAAGTGTTGGATCAAAGATGTCTTGCCAACCCGCCTGGGACCATAGAGTACGAACACCTTGCCAGGTGTGAGATAGTCATCGAATTGATCCTCATAATATCGCTTGTACCACATTAAAAGCCCTTTTTGACCATTTTCGCTGTGCACTAAACCGCTATATTGTAAATACGGAACCTCTATTGCTCAATTTAACGTAAATATGGATAACGAGCAAATGAAATTTTGCACAATCCAATGGCTTTTCAAAGTATCGTTAAAATGATCAATCCATAGCGGGCGGCTTGGCCCGCCCCATGGCCGTCGCCTTGGCGCGGATGGC
>Ga0209717_1001556_pt1 | contig 24344 bp, 12 predicted proteins | sample AD_UKC048_MetaG_FD_184418 | JGI IMG/M metagenome (GOLD analysis project Ga0209717, IMG submission 184418) | Active sludge microbial communities of municipal wastewater-treating anaerobic digesters from USA - AD_UKC048_MetaG (SPAdes) (version 2) | ecosystem: Engineered > Bioreactor > Anaerobic >... | reverse complement strand
GTCTTGCTCCGGTTCATTGTGGGTTTCATGGTAAAGGCCTTCAAACCCTACAAAGGTAATGGGGCCACCCACCCGTTCAGCAAAAGCCTTACTGGCAGGGTGAGAAGTGAGCCCGTCGGCAGTGCCGTGAAAGAGTAAAGTAGGCACTGGCATTTCCCCACTATAAGCACGGAGCCAACTCGCACCTTGTAGTACCCCATGCAACAAACCGGGGGTTATACGATTGTGTACCAATGGGTCTTTTTGATATGCAGTAACCACTTCGGGGTCGCGGGAAATCAAGGTAGAATCAATTTCGTTGGTCAACGACAATTTAGGCAGCAGATGCTTTAACACACCTGCTGCTTTCACTTTCCAGGCTGGCGGTGTAAATGCCAGATCGATGAAGGGCGAAGACAGTATCAAGCCACGAATGCTTGTTTTTTTTCGGAGCACATAATTAAGCACCACATTACCTCCCATACTGTGTCCGTACAAAATAATGGGTTTATCCAGGTATTCTTTCTCCACTTTGCGCAAAAATAAGGCCAAATCATCCAGTAAAGACTCCAGGTTTGGCGCATGCCCCCTCGGCCCACCCGACTCACCATGCCCACGGTGGTCGTAGGCCATTACGGCATAGCCTTGCTGATTAAAATATTCGGCAACATGATTGTAGCGCCCACAATGTTCACCAATTCCGTGTACAATTGCAATCACGGCGCGGGGTTCAACATGATCCCAAACCAGGCAACGCAAATTGACGTTGTCGGAGGTATTTAGGTAGAGGGTGCGTGGTGCTGGCATGGATAAAGGTTTAACGGGTTCGAGGGTTCGAGAGTTTAAGGGTCAACTCTTCAACAATAAACACTTCAACTCTTCAACTAACCCTGCTATCTTCACGCCAAATTAGCAATTAAGCATGAAATTAAAAATCGTATTTATGGGAACGCCTGATTTTGCCGTTCCCGCTTTGGATATTCTGGTGCAGCATGGATACGAGATCGTTGGCGTAGTAAGCGTTGCGGATAAAATGGGAGGCCGGGGCATGAAACAAGTCCTGGAATCTCCGGTAAAAAAATACGCTCTGGCGCATGGCATTCCGGTACTGCAACCCGAAAAATTGCGCAATCCTGAATTTTTGACTCAATTGCGCGAATTAGGGGCCAATTTGCAAATTGTAGTGGCTTTTCGCATGTTGCCAGAGGTGGTATGGGCGATGCCCAGTTTGGGTACTTTCAACCTACACGGTTCCCTGTTGCCACGTTATCGGGGGGCAGCGCCCATCAATTGGGCCGTGATCAACGGCGATACAGAAACGGGCGTGACCACTTTTTTTCTCCAACACGAAATTGATACGGGCAGCATTATTTTTCAAGACAAAATGCCCATCGGCGAAGATGAAACCGCGGGTGATGTACACGACCGCATGATGCAGTTGGGAGCAAGCACCGTGCTCAAAACCGTGCAAGCCATTGAAGCAGGGACAGCACCAAGCGTTCCGCAGGACGATGCACAGGCCAGCCATGCCCCTAAAATTTTTCACGAAACCTGCCAAATCAACTTTGATCAAAGTACTGCACAAGTCCACAATTTTGTGCGTGGACTCAGTCCTTTTCCCGCCGCCTGGACCACCCTGGATGGGCAAGAACTGAAAGTACTCCGCAGCGCCAAAGAAGTGCTGACGCACGAACATCCCCCAGGTAAATTGTTTTCCGATGGTCGTAGCTACCTCAAGTTCAGTACCCGCGACGGTTATGTTCAGGTACTTGAATTGCAGTTGCAGGGACGCAAACGGATGCTGGTGAAGGATTTTTTGAATGGGTACAAGCTCGGATGATTTATTTTAGAAAAAATTAAAAAATCACATTAGATTTATCGTATCAACTTACTTAGTAGTGGGGCAAAAATAAATGTTCATTTTTTTAAGCCATAGGGTTAGGTAAAATACTCAAATTGAACCGTTTACTCATCTAACCCTATGGCAAAATGAACATTTATTTTTTTATCGCCCCTTAGAAACCTGAACCAAAGTCGTTCACCTAAAATCCACTGAGCAATGGAACTCGTCATTGAAACCCTTTCCAAACAGTATTCCAACGGGGTGCAGGCCCTCAATAACGTATCGCTAAACATTCCCCAGGGGATGTTTGGGCTTTTGGGCCCCAATGGCGCGGGCAAATCCACACTGATGCGCACCATTGCCACCTTGCAAAAAGCCGATAGTGGCTCCATTACCTGGGGCGAATTGAACATCCTGGAGCAACAGGAAGAAATGCGCAAGGTGTTGGGCTATTTGCCGCAAGAGTTTGGCGTATACCCCCGGGTGAGCGCCGAAATGATGCTCGATCACATTGCCCGCCTGAAAGGGCTTTCCAACCGCAAAGAACGCAATGAAACGGTGAGCGCTCTCCTGCAAAAAGTGAATTTGTACAAAGAGCGCAAACGCAACCTGGGAACCTATTCCGGGGGCATGAAACAGCGCTTCGGGATTGCCCAGGCCCTGATTGGTAACCCTAAAATTTTGATCGTTGACGAACCCACCGCTGGCCTCGATCCTGCTGAGCGCAACCGCTTTTACAACCTACTCAGCGAAATTGGAGAAAGCACCATCGTGATCCTCAGTACCCACATTGTTGAAGACGTAAAAACGCTGTGCAAGCAGTTTGCCATCATTTGTAGCGGCGAGGTGATGTACGTGGGCACGCCACACGATGCGGTCAAAACCCTGGATGGAAAAATCTGGTCCAAAGCCATTGACAAACATGAAATTGAAGCCTACCGTGAAAAATACAAGGTGATTGCCACCCAGTTGAGTGAAGGGAAATTGTTTATTCGGGTCGTCAGCGACGACAACCCTGGCGAAGGCTTTGCGGCCACAGAACCCAGTTTGGAAGACGTGTATTTCAACGCCATTTCCGCCAAAGTTGATTTGGTTACCCTCTAAACCCTACGCTCATGTTTTGGACAGTCTTTAGCTTCGAGTTAAACTATCGCCTGCGTCGGCCGGCTACCTATATTTATTTTTTTACTGTACTCCTGTTGGTTACTTTAATTATCGCCAATGGTGGTTCACCCGCCAGTGAAAAAGTGCACCACAATTCCCCGGCAATGATTGGCTCCTTCTTTTCAACAATGGGCATATTGTCCATATTGATCTGTTCGGCGGTAATGGGCGTTCCTCTTTATCGGGATTTGGAGCACAATACCAAGGAGTACCTGTTGTCTAGCCCCATCCGCAAATCTGCTTATTTTTGGGGTCGTTTTTGGGGATCTTTTGCCATTTTGGTTTTCATCTGCCTGGGGGCTATTCCCGGATTTGTGATTGGTTCCTGGATAGGCCCTTTGTTTGATTGGACCAAACCAGAACGTTACGGCCCCAATCACCTGGTTTACTACCTATGGCCATTCGTAACGCTCTTGCTGCCTAGCCTTTTTTTTAGCAGTTGTTTGTTTTTTGGCCTGGTGTCCTGGTTTCGCAACAACCGCATCCTGTACACCGTATCGATCATGTTGTTCATCCTGTACCTTTTGTCGGATTTTTTGGTGCGGGACATCGAAAAGCGGGATTTGGTAGATTTGCTCGATCCATTTGGCATCAATACCTATACCAATGCCATCAAGTACCTGACGCCTGCTGAGCAAAACAGCCAGTTGGTAAGCATTCAAGGCAATCTATTGCTCAACCGGATTTTGTGGCCCAGCATCGGATTCCTGCTTTTATTGCTTACCTATTTCCGTTTCAGCATTCAAGGGTTTATAGCCGATCGCATGAGGGTGATGAGGAGGTCTAAAAAAGAAGAAGTACTCCCAGCTCCCGGTCGGGTGAAATTGCCCCAAACCAATCCTGTATTCACTCAAAGCCTCAATTGGGCCAATGCCTGGAATCTGGGCAAGCTAGAATTTTTCAACATCCTCCGCGATCCCTATTTTTTATCCATTATTCTGGGTGGTACCGTGTTCCTGTTTTTGGATGACTGGATTGGCTTTTTGCAATACGGCGTTCCTGATCGCCCACTGACGATGAACATGTTGTTGTTCAAATCATACAATTACAACACCTTCGTATTCATTATCCTGATTTTTTACGCCGGGGAAACCGCTCACCGCGACCAGTCGACCAAATTTGCCAGCATTGGCGATGCACTACCCGTTCCGAATTGGGTGCAGTTGGGCTCCAAATTTATGGCCATTACCGGTGTTTGTTTTTTGCTGGCCACGATCCCGATGCTGATTGGGCTTTTGGTACAGGTGCTGCGCGGATTTTATGATTTCAAGTTGCAGTTTTATTTGGTTGACTTGTACCTGATCACTTTTTGGGATTATTTCCAAATGGCGCTGCTGGCTTATTTTGTACATGCCCTGGTGAACAACAAGTTTGTCGGGCATTTTGTCGGCATGGCGATTTGGATCATCATGTTCGTATTGCGCAATTTTTTGAATTTTGATTACAACCTGTTCTTTTACAGCTACAAGCCAGGTTACCTCATTTCGGACATGAATAATTTTGGGCATTTTGCCCAGCCGCTTTTTTGGTTCAATTTGTACTGGACTTCTTTTGGACTGATCCTCTTGCTGTTTGCAGCCCTGCTGTGGCCGCGCGGTAGTGAAAACACCCTGCGGAGGCGTTTGGCGGACTTTCGCCAGGCTTGGAATTGGCGTACGAGCTCCGGTTTTGTGGTACTCTTACTCATTTGGCTCGGTAGTGCTGCATTTGTGTACCACAATGTCAGTGGAGTCAACCATTATCGCACCTCCAAAGAAGGCAAAACCTGGTCGGCTCACTACGAAAAGCGCTACAAAAAGTACGAGCGGATTCCTCAGCCCAAAGTGACGGGCATCAAAGTATTTGCGGATGTGTATCCCCAAAACCGCAGCATTGCCGTACGGGCAGTGTTGAAGCTTCAAAACAAAAGCGGACAAGCCATCGATTCCTTGCACCTGCTTTCGAATGATGGACAACAATACCAGCTCAGTTTTAATGGCAAAAACCTGAAACCGGCCAAATTCGAGGTCAGGCCTCGCCCCATGATGAGCCTCTTTTACGCCAAACCCGATACGGGCGGCTACCGCATTTTTGTGCTTCCTAAACGGCTCGCCCCCGGCGATTCTGCCACTTTGGTCATCCGTACAGTGCTCAGTAACCCTGGCTTTGTCAACGATGGTTATCGACGCGAGATTATTCAAAATGGCACCTTTACCGATGGCGGATTGCCTTCCATTGGCTACAATTCGCAATTGGAATTGTCGAGCGATGAAGACCGTAAAAAACACAAATTGCCCAAAAAAGAGGAAGACCTGCCACCCCACCGCGATCCTTACGGGGAAAAAACCTTGTTGTTCAATGACGATGCCGACTTCATTACCTTTGAATGCACCATCAGCACCGTACCCGACCAAATTGCGATTGCACCAGGGTATTTGCAAAAAGAATGGCAGCAAAATGGACGGCGGTATTTTCATTATGTACAAGACAGCAAAATTGATTATTTCTTCAATTTGGTGTCGGCGCGATATACGGTGTTGCGCGATAAATGGGTAAGCCCGGAGGGCAAAACGGTCAATATTGAAATTTTCCACCACCACGAACATGCCTATAATCTAAATCGAATGGTGGCTTCGCTCAAAAATGGCTTGAGTTATTTTGAGCAAAATTTTGGCCCTTACCAGTTCCGGCAAGTGCGAATTTTGGAGTTTCCGCGTTATGCTGAATTCGCGCAATCTTTCCCCAATACCATCCCGTATTCCGAGGATTTTGGCTGGTACGCCGATTTTAGCGATCCGAATAAATATGACTATTTTTATTACGTGACCGCACACGAGTTGGCGCACCAATGGTGGGGGCACCAGGTATCGCCCAATTACACCCGCGGCTCCAACCTCATTTCGGAATCGCTCGCCGAATACTCTGCCTTGATGATTGCCCAAAAGCAGTATGGCCGTGAAAACCTGCAACGTTTTCTGAAGTACGATCTGGATCGATACCTCCGCGGCCGGGCTTCAGAATCCAAAAAGGAGAACGTATTCATCAATTGCAATCGCCCCTACCAATGGTATCAAAAAGGAAGTTTGATCCTGTACGCGTTGCAAGATTACGTCGGTGAAGAAAAACTCAATGGCGCCATTCGGGCTTTCCGGGATAGTTTTGCGCTGCGTGAAACGCCGCCCTTTGCGGGGAGTTACGACCTCTACGATTTCATCAAAAAAGTGGTGCCCGACTCGCTGCAATACTATCTGGAAGATTCCTGGCTCAAAATTGCGCTGTACGAAAACCGCATCATCAGTGCCAAAGCCAAAAAACTGGATGGGGGTCGTTACGAGGTGACGCTCAAGGTGAAATCGCGCAAGATGTACGCTGATGAAAAAGGCAATGAGGCTGAGGCCAAAAACATGAACGACTACATTGACATTGGCGTGTTTGCTGAAGACAAAGTGGCAAAAGATGGCAAAAAGCTGACCCAACCCCTTTATTTTCAAAAGCACCGCCTGAAAACGGGCGAGCATGAAATTAAAGTGGTGGTCAAAGGAAAACCCGAAAAGGCGGGTATTGATCCTTACAATAAACTGATCGATCGGATACCAGAAGACAACCGGAATACGGTGGATTTGGATTAAAAAAGACGGGGTTGCAAATGAATGTTTGTAACCCCGTTTTTCTAAATACACTTGTCGGCTCAATTTTCATCCTGGGACTAAGCCCAGCTCCGCCGAGGATTCATGCGACAAAATCTCGGAAATTCACTAATCAAGTTTTGAGTTTAGATGCGCGGTCATTTCATTCTTTTAATTTACTTACTGGCACCCATTCTTTCTAGTAGCCAATCTACAGAAATTGACAGCATGAGGCAGTTATTGCCCAGTCAAACTGCTGCAGAGCGGCTCAATACTTTACTGAGTCTTTCCTTTCAGTTTTTCGAATTCAGTGTCGAGGATGCACACCATTATGCCTTGAAGGCACTTGCAGAAGCTAGAAAAATTAAAAATAGGCCTGGAGAAAAACATGCCCTCACCTTGATTGGAGAATACCATTATAAAATCCGTAATTCTCCTAAAGCCCGTGAATTTTTACGACAAGCGGACCAAATAAGCCTCAAAGAAGGGGGGAATCTTTATACCGCATATAATTATGTCATTCGGGCGAATATTTATTTAGAGGGATCCCAAAGTGATTCTGCTCGGGTTTGCTTCCAAACAGCGTTTAATCTCCTTGAAAAAGAGAGCCACTACAAAATTAAGTATTATTGTTATTTCTGTTATTCAAGTTATTTATTTGATCAGAATCAACTAAACGAAGCTCAAAAAATTCTGGAAGGTTTATACATAGATGCTTTAAAAAACCATGCTGTATCAAATCAAGTAGAGTTGCTTACACAACTTGCGGCCATCGAGAATAAAAGAGATGAATATACAAAGGCATATGCCTATTTGATGCAAGCCAAGCCATTGTTACCAAAAAACGACAATAGTTATGTAAAATTTAATTTCCTCTTCCACCTTGCCCATTTGAAGTATAACATGGGCAATTATCTTGCTGCCATTACCCACCTTAAATCAGTACTTTCGATTAAAGAAATAGATCACTATGAAGATATTAAGGCTGATATGACCGCATTGGCTGGAAATATATATGTAGCTCAGGGGGAATTAGATCTCGCTTTGAAATCATACCTAGAGGCGGTCAAAGTATATGATCGACTGAACTTGAAAAAGGATTTGGTGAATGTTTATCTTGATATCGCCTGGCTATATTTTAAACAATCTAACACAGAGGAAATTGCCCGTTTCGCTAATATGGCCATGGAAATAGCTAAGGAAACTAAGCATGAAGAAGGCATCGCCAGGGCACATTCTACGCTGGGCACCCTTCTTTCCTCTCAGCAAAAATATACAGCAGCGATCCAAGAACATAAAAAGGCCTTAACCATCGTTAAACGGCTTAACGTTCGCAAAAATATTTCTGATACCTATTACAACCTGAGCACTTTATATGAGGATTTGGGGCAATTGGATAATGCTATATTTTATGCCGAAAAGTGCATGGAAATGGATGAGTCAATAGGAGACCTCTTTAATTTAGGGATGAGTTGCCAAAAAATTGCTTCACTCCATATCTTACAAAAAAAATACGGCCCTGCAGAAGCCCTTTTAACGAAAGCATTGGCGCTGGCAAAACAGGCAACTTCGCCAGAATTAGAGCGGGACATTGAGTTGCTTTTTGCTGAATTACATGAAAAAAAAGGGGCCTTCAAAGCTGCAAATCAGCATTTGCGGCTCGCTTCTGTAATAAATGATAGCCTCGTCAAAATTGCAGATATAGAAAAAACAGCTGAAATACGGGCGCTCTTTGACCTGGAAAACATAGAGTTAAAAAGTAAACATCAGGAACAAGTATTGGCATTGCAACGCGCCAAAATAGACAGTCAGCGCAACTATTATATCATGATTGTCATCATATTAATATTGGTATCCAGCCTATTCCTTGTTGGCGTATTTTTATTCAACTCTAGTCGGAAGAGCAATATTAGGCTGCGTAGAGAAATTGTGGAACGAAAAAAGGCTGAAGCTCAAATCCTTCAAAGTCAGGTATTGTTTGAAGAAGCCCAGGCCATTGCCCGCGTAGGCAGTTGGGAATTCAATTTGTTAAACTCGGAATTACATTGGTCCAAAGAAACGTATCGCATTTTTGAGTTAGAAGATCATTCCACAGATGGATTGTATGAAGCTTGGCGGCAAAAATGTCATCCTGAAGATTTTATCCTACTTGAACATGCAATACAAAATACCATTAAAACAGGAGAGCCCTTTCATGTTGAGCATCGTGCTGTGTTCCACGACGCCGTGATAAAATACATCGCCTGCATTGGTGAAGTGGTCAAAAATGCTGAAGGGCAAGTAATTGGGTTAAAAGGTACCGATCAAGATATTACCCCACAAAAGCAAGCTGAAATTGCCAAATCGGAGTTCATGGCGAGTATGAGCCACGAAATCAGAACCCCAATCAATGGCGTAATCGGCATTGCAAACCTGCTAATAGAGGAGAAACTTAGTCATACGCAACGTGAATATGTGGAGACTTTAAAGTTTTCGGCACAACATTTATCCAGTATCGTTTCAGACATTCTCGACTTTTCAAAAATCGAATCAGGAAAGCTTGTTTTTGAAAGCATTCCCTTCGATTTGCATAAGGTGACTTCGAATGTGTTTAGACTTTTTGAAACCACCACAAAAGAGAAATCTATAGTATTGGCCTTTGTTCCAGATCCGCGTATCGACTATCTCTTATCCGGCGATTATGTGAGACTAAGCCAAATCCTATCCAATCTGTTATCCAATGCGATTAAATTCACAGAAAAAGGCTCCGTAGAACTTGCCTACACGTTGAGGGAGGAAACGCAAAATAGTATCCAAGTAAACTTCACCATAAAAGATACTGGCATTGGGATTTCTGCCCAACAACTTAAGCAAATATTTGAAAATTTTTCGCAGGCTGATATTAGCACTACTCGAAAGTACGGTGGAACAGGCTTGGGACTTAGCATTAGTAAAAACCTTGTTGAACAACAAGGCGGAACGATTGCTGTAAAAAGTAGTGTAGGCCAAGGATCTGTTTTCTCTGTAGATTTGAGGTATGACAAACACGAAAGTCTTCCCCCGGCAGGCCTCGCAGAAATTGCGCCGCCCGCCCAGATGAATCTCCAAGGGATGCACATTTTAATCGCCGAGGATAACAACATAAATATACTTGTCCTAGCCACCATGTTGAGGAAATGGGGCGCGGAATACGTAGTTGCCAAAGATGGCCAAGAAGCGGTCGACTTCGCAAGAACGAATGATTTTGACGCGATTATCATGGATATTCAAATGCCCAATGTAGATGGGTTGGAAGCAGCTCACACGATCAGGCAATTCACCGATAATCGAAAACGCAATATCCCCATCATTGCTTTTACTGCCGAGGCAACACCTGAATCCCATCAAAAATATTTGAGCTCTGGCTTTAATGAATCTTTGACCAAGCCGTTTAAGCCAGAGCATCTGTTTAGCATTTTAAAAAAATACCAGGCCCCGAACCTGCCAGAATCGTAAATAGAGGAAAAGACCTGAGGGTTTAAAACTCTACTACAAATCCCATACTTGGTAATCTGGCCCCGCTGGTATTCGGCAAAATGGCAGGAATAGCTAATTGACGATTATTAGGCGCTGCAGGATTTCCAAATATCCCCGGATTGTAAGCTGTGTTATTAGAAGTAGCAATCCCTCCATCCCCATTGCGTTGCAAGGTGAAACCGGGCGGAGTTGGATTTTTTGCATTGAAGAAATTCTGAATATCCAGGAATAAATCTAATGTCCATTTTTTGAAGTTCCATTTCTTATCCAAACGTACATCCATAGCGCTGAAACCGCTTAACCTTTGGGAGTTGATTCTTGAATAATCAAGCACGCCTGAATTGGTAAAAGGATAGTTCTCCAAGCTGTTAAAAATTTGAAAAGGGGTATATGGCGTACCTCCCTGGTAGCGGTAACGAATCCCCAACTCCCAGTTGTGCTTAAATTTATACCCACCTGTAAAGGAGACAAGATGGCGGTTATCCCATGTTGATGGGATAAACTTGTTTTTATCCAGGCCTGTAAACAAGCTATAGTAAAACGTGTAGGCAAGAATTCCATAGAAATTTTTGGACAATCGTTCCTGATACATAAATTCAAAACCATAGGTTTTACCCTGTCCAATACTACTCACCCGCTCATTACCCAGCACGCCAAAATCACCGCCAAGATTGGCAAGTGATATTCCTTTATCAATGGAAACGGGGTAATTATCGTACCATTTGTAAAAACCTTCTAGTGTAATACGGGTAGAAGATTTAGGGTTGAATTCAAAACCCGTTACCAAATGGTCACTCTTGATGTATTCTACATTTTCGTTTGCCAAGACATCGTTGAATCGAAAACCAAGAATGGTGTAAGGTGCAATTTTATAATACCTACCAGCTGATGAGTTGATGCTAAATTTCGGTGACACGCTGTAACTTGCTGAAATACGTGGTGATAAAGTACGCCCAATCTCATTTCCACTGGTAGTGAATGTATTTCCATCTACTCTCAATCCAGCAGAAAGCAGGAATCTGCTTTCAAAAAAACGCTTACTTCCGTTTACAAACAATCCGTAACGCAAAAAATTAATATCAGTAGAAAAATTAGCTACATAACCTGGTCTGCGTTGAAAAGTTGAATTGTCATAGCGGGCATAAATTCCAACTAAGCCTGTATTCAGTTGCCAGCCATTGATGGAATAATTTACTTCATAACGCAATCGGGTTTCATCTTCGGTTGATTTGTAGCCGAGGATGCGTTCATTTTCTGCTGGCTTTTCATTGTTTTGAAATTGATCAGCTGTACCTGTCAACCGATTATTGCTTACAGACAACAAGGTAAAACCATTGTTGATGGTGTGACGCCATGAAACACCAAGGGTATTGGTACGTTGTGTATTTAAGGGTATTTGCTCAAGAATGGCCAATTGCTCAAGCGTGGGGTCATCAGGGCGTTTGAACGTGAAGTTATCTATAGAGCCGATACCGATAAAGTTGAGTTCGTTTTTGTTGTTGATCTTATGGGATACCTTGTATTGATAGTCCCAATAATCAGGAAGAAATGGCAAATCAATCAACTGAAATATAAACTGGAGATAAGAGCGACGAACAGATGCAAGAAAGGTAGTCTTGCCATTTTTTTTACCCAGTGGGCCTTCTGTAGTTAATGCTGCTTCACTGGCACTCAATCGAAAATTGCCCTGGAATTTCTCAGGATTCCCTTTTCGCTGTTTGAATTGCAATACACCCGACAGGGGATTGTCATACCTGGCGGGAAATGCAGAGGTATGCAAGGTTACATCCTGAATGAATGAAACGTTGAGCAAGCCGACAGGCCCCCCCGCAGCGCCTTGTGTTGCAAAGTGATTGATGGTAGGAATTTCAATCCCATCCAAGAAATACGTATTCTCATTAGGCGCACCTCCTCGAATAATGATATCATTTCTGAAACCCACGGAACCGGAAACACCCGGCAGCGACTGCACTACTTTTGAAACGTCAAAATTAGCACCGGGATATTTGGCAATCTCTGTAATACCAAGTGTTTGTACAGAGTTTACCACACCTGCCGGTTTGATATAGTTGCTTCGGATCACTACTTCCGCAAGTTCGTTGTACTGCGGTTCCAAATCAAAGTTTAATTCTACAGTGTTACCTGTTGTGACTGGAACATCAAATTTTGTTTCGCTTCTGTAACCGACAAAGCTTACCTCTACATTCCATGACTTGGTAGGGATATTGCTGATGCGATAAAAACCATTTGAGTCTGCAATCGCAATGAATTCACCGTTAACAATTTTGACAGTAGCACCTTCTAATGGCGAAAGTGTTCTTGCATCTCGCACAAACCCATTGATGGTACTGGTTGTTTGAGCAAAAATGCTAAATGGAGTAAAAAACAGCATAACAATTCCCAACAAAAACTTCATCTGTGCACTCATACCCCTGGACATTTTTAAAATGGATAATTTTTAGGAAAAAAATTGTTCGAGACATGGCTTGATGATGATGCCATGATAAAACATGAAAATCGGGCTTCTTCCACCTTTTCTGAACGTGTCCAGTAGAATTAAGCAAGCTATAAACAATAACCCGATTTAATTGTTGTAGGCCCATGACAAATTTCATTCTTATCTCGATCGGTTTTTTGCTTGCCAATCATGGCCATGAAACTTTACAGCTGCACGCGGATGCATCAGTGAAGGTAAAGGTAACTGGCGTTTCTTCTGAAAAAGGAGAAGTACTCGCCGCACTATTTGCATCAAGCCAAGGCTTCCCCAACGATGCCTCTGCTGCCTATAAGGTAGCGCGTGCTACTGCAGCCAATGGTATGGCCATGTTGGAATTCAGCGATGTACCACGAGGCACTTACGCCATCGCCTTATTTCATGATACCAACAATGACGGTGTATTGAATACCAACAGGCTAGGCATTCCCAAAGAAGGATATGGTGTGAGCAAGAACGTAAAAAATCTTTTCAGCGGGCCAAGCTACAAACAGTGTGTTTTTCAACATACTACCGAAACATCACTCACCATCATTATACGCTATTAAAACCATGCAGCAGCAATCTAAAAGAATTGTAGTTATCGGAAGTGGCTTCGGTGGTTTATCTGCTGCAATTCGTCTTGCAGCTAAAGGCCATGAAGTAACCATTTTTGAAAAATCTGACAAGCCTGGAGGCCGGGCCTATCAATATGAAATCAACGGATTTAAATTTGATGGAGGCCCCACTGTTATCACTGCACCGCATCAATACGATGAACTCTTTGAGCTGGCGGGAAAGAAGCGTGAAGATTATTTGACGTTGGTTCCGCTTGATCCATTTTACAGAATCTTTAATGGCAATGGAGATCATTTTGATTACTGGCGCAACCAACTACAAACAGAAGAGGAAATAAAAAAGTACAGTCCAGATGAGGTTGCGGGTTACCGAAAATTTATAAAAGGTGTAACTGACATTTTCAATTGGTTTCATCCGTTTACGGAAAAAAGCTTTACTACACTTTGGAGTTTCCTGCGCATCTTTCCGCATGTGCTTAAAACGGGCACATGGAGGAGTATGTATGGATTTGCTGCCCAATACATCAAACATGATTTCCTTAGAAAAGTAGCCTCTTTTCACCCCTTGTTAATTGGCGGCAACCCTTTTGATACCCCTTCTATCTACGGACTCATTATTCAGTTTGAAAAGCAATGGGGCGTTCATTATTGTGTGGGTGGTACAGGAGCCATTATAAAAGCCTTGTGCAAACTGTTTGAAGAATGCGGCGGAACGATAAAGTTAAATGCAGAAGTAAAGCAAATCCTCATCGAGAACAAAAAGGCTAAAGGTATTGAATTAAAGGATGGTTCTGTGCATGAAGCTGATGAAGTAGTTTGTAATGGTGATGTAGCTTTTGCTTACAAAAATTATATTCCGAAAAGGTTGTTGCCAAAACCAATGAATCTTTGGCTTAGCAATGTACAATACAGCAATTCATTGGTCGTGATTTATTTCGGTACAAAAAAGAAATACAAGGACAGCAAACTATCGCATCATAATTTGATATTGGGCAATGATTACAACAAACTGATGCGTGATATTTTCCAGCGAAAAATTTTGCCCAGAGAATTAGGTTTGTACCTGCACATGCCTTCCCAAACTGATGATACCATTGCACCTGAAGGATGTGATTGTTTCTATGTATTGTCACTCGTGCCTAATCTTGATGGAAAAATCAACTGGAATGATTTGATGGATGAGTATGTCGATAAAGTACTCGGCTTTTTGGAGGAAAATTATTTGCCCGAATTGCGCGACAACATTATTGCCAAACATGCAGTGACCCCTTTGCATTTCCAAAATAATTTAAACAGTTATAAAGGTGCCGCCTTTTCCATCAAACCATCTATGATGCAGAGCGGTTATTTTCGTCCGCAGGTTAAATCATCATGGTTTGACAATTTATACTTTGTAGGTGCAGGTGTTCATCCAGGCGCAGGCGTACCTGCAGTACTGGCATCCGGTAAAATCGCAGCAGCAGCTATTGAACAATAAACAACTAACATGGCTTCATTTTTTCCTTTCGGTGTAGCACAGAATCAAAAGACGTACAGCTTGAGTGATGTGCCTGTTACAGGAACCATCCCTGATTGGCTTCAAGGCTCATACATTCGCAATGGTCCCGGTATGTTTCAACTACAAAACAAAAGATTAAATCATTGGTTTGATGCGATGGGGGCTTTGCACAAGTTTGATATTGCCAATGGCAAAGTAGCTTATCAAAACGTGATGATTGAATGTGAGTCGTACAAAAAAGTAACTGAAACAGGAGATATTCAATTTTCAGAATTTGCCACTGACCCGTGTAAATCTATTTTCAAAAAAGCGCAATCGTACGTTTTTCCCACTTTGCCCAACATGACGGATAATCCCAAAGTGAATGTGGCAAAAATAGCAGGTAAGTTTATGGCACTGGGTGAAACACCAATGCAGGTAGAATTTGACCCGCATACCTTGAAAACGATTGGGGTGAGTGAGCCTGTGCCCGGAGGTTTTGCCTACAAAACAACTGCACATCCACATCTGGAAGATGAACATGCATATAATCTGGTCGTGAAATTTGGCATGCAGAGTTATTACAAGTTGTATGATGTGAGCAAGCCGGGAAGTAGCGCTATTGCAAGCGTGCCCGTACAAAAACCGGCTTACTTGCATGGTTTTGGCATGAGTAAAAATTACTTCATCGTTGCCGCAGGACCTTTAACCGTTGTGCCGATTCAATTACTGTTCTGGAAACGACCCTATATTGAAAATCATCATTGGAATGCAAAAGAGGGTGCTGCTATTTACATCATTGAAAAAGCGAGCGGCAAACTCAAAGCAAAATTTACGACCGAAGCCTTCTTCAGTTTTCATCATGTAAATGCATGGGAAGAAGGTGGGGAACTCATCATGGACATCAATGCGTACGATGATGCGTCCATTATCAATCAGTACTACCTCAAAGAATTAGAAAAACAAGACGCAGTATTCCCCAAAGGCACCTTAAGGCGGTATCGTTTTAATCTGCGCACCAAAAAATACAATGCCGAAATCGTAAGCCATGCCTGTATTGAATTACCCCGTATTGATTACAGCCGCTACAACACCAATGGTGATTACAATTTTACTTATGGTGTAAGTATTCATCCCTCCCAACCCAAAGGTTTTTACAACAGCATTGTGAAGATCAACAGTAAAACTGGTGATGCGTTTTACTGGCATGAAGAAGGTTGTTACCCTGGCGAACCTTTCTTTCAACCTTCACCACAAAGCAAAAATGATGAAGATGGGATATTGATTTCGATTGTATTGGATGCGGAGAAACAACATTCATTTCTGTTGATGCTGGATGCTATTACGATGCAGGAAATCGCCAGGGCGGTGCTACCAGAGCCGGTAGTGTATGGTTTTCATGGCGAGTTTTTTGAGTAGAAGGAGATTGCTTGTGTTTATCTAAAGCTATTCAGCCACGCTCCTTTGTGCCTAAGATAACCCAATTCCAATTTGTGCTACAGCGACAATTACCGCTGGCGTGAAAGACTTACGCCAGCGGGGTGATCTTTTTTGCTCATCTTGCTTTATGACCCTATCACAACCGTCAAGTAGTAATTGACAGCATGAATAGTAGTCAGTAAAAATAACTCTGGATGATAAAAATTGTCAAATTCATCCACAGTTAAAATATGGTAGTCAAAATGAGATTGATTCCATTTAAGCTCTAATTCAATCCCTAAGAGTTCTTTTCCATTTGCATCCATCAAAACATATTTACTGCTTAACAGGCTTTTCAAGGTCAGCAAATATTCATCCCTGTTTCCGTCCGTAATGTTGCTCAATATAATTCCCTTCCAACCCATTTTAAAGTCCATCAGCGTCTTATGGTCTTGTTTCAATTGAATCGTTGCATCCCAACGACCCTGCGGTACGAGTTGATACCGGGAAAGATCGGCTAAAATTATTTCCGCATTGAATGTATACCATTTGGGATAGGATAGTTCACCCAAATGAATATTGTCTTTGGTAAGATCGAAATTTCTTGAATTGCTAGAGTTTACTTGGTATTGTCCCATTTTTAAGTCAAGCGCTGTTGAACTGATTTGCTCTACAAGGTATGGACATATCTGCGATTTTTCAAGTGGGAGTAAATGCAAAATAGAGTCAACGCCAAAGGAAGGTATCGTTGATCCGATCCCCATTCGGACTAAAGGCGTTGGGCATGTTCACTTGACACTTGCCAGCTACACTGATTTCGGTGCAGGCTTCGCTGCGGCAGTCGCCATTACTGACCGTGACACAATAGCGGCCAGCTTGGAGAAGCATTTTTTCACCACAGATTCCACAGATTTACACAAATTATGAGCTATTTTGAATAAAATCTGTGGAATCTGTGGAATCTGTGGTGAAAATATTCTTTTCATTGACGCAGTAGGCGGGTGCTAAATAGTTACCATTATTTCCGCATAAATCGCCGTGTAGCGATTCTTCCATTGTTCATCATGCTCAGAAAATAATTCCCTGCGGGCAAATTCCCCAACTCAATGGATTCCAGATTGAGGCTTTGTGCGGGCAATACAATCCGGCGCTGCACCACTCTTCTGCCAAAAGCATCACTGATCCAAATGAGGCCATCGATGGCTTCCTCGGCACGAATGCGCACATTCACCTGATCCTCAACGAGAGTAGGGAAAACGACCATCTCGCTCACGCCAGGCGTCAGGTCGGACGTACCCGTTACAACACCCCTGGTCAGGGTAACCGAAGCCGTAGGGCTGGCATTGATCAAGCTGCCGTCGGATGCTTTTACCCGATGGTAGAGGGTGATGGATCCTCCTGCCGGAATCCCGACGCTAGCCAACAGCGTATCGACTGCACCATACGTCAGGGAAATCGACAAGGCATCGGCTACGTTGCGGCGGAAAGCCACCAAAGCAAAAGCAGGATCTGCGGCGAGTTCCCAAATGTAGGCCAATTGATTTTTGTCGGTTCCGGCATCCCATTTTGGTTCCAACAAGGTCGACGATTTGCCTTCCAGCGTAAGGGTTGCCCCACTGGCGGGGAAACTGATGTTGCCCGCGATGGGGAAACGATTGATTTCTGGCAAAATTTGGCCGCGTACTTCTCCGCTGCGCGAAAACGTGCTGTGTACATTGGCATACAAGCCACCTGCATACAGCGCGGTAAGCTGATCAGCCGTCAAATCGTATTTGTTGTCGACTGCCGCGTAGGTTCCTCCCAATTGGTTTTCATCAAGGGTTGGTTTGAGCGGAATGATTACGGGACCATTTTTGCCCACAGTATTGCTGTGGATGTGCGAGCCTACTTCCGCGGCGTAGGTTCCGCGCAAGCCAGCAAAACGCCCGGTCACTGTCAACTGACTGCCCGATAACTCCAGCTTAAGCGCTCCACTACCCGTAGAGGTAACTGGTTGTACTTCATTTTCACCGGATAAAGTAGCCGTAAAATAAGCGGTAGCCAAAGGCAAAAATTGACCCCGAATCTCACCCGCTCTGAAAGCGCTGGTATGGACATTGGCATAATGCAAACGATTGCGCAACGAATCGATGTACCCAGCGGTCATGGTGAAACTATTGTCTGCAGCAGTAAAGACCCCGGAACGATTGTTGGCCAAAATGCTTGCTTTTAACTCCTTTACGATTGAACCATTCGAACCAGCAATCCCCCGGTGGATGTGTGATCCACCCGCTACGTCCGCCGCAAAATCGGCGCCCAACCCGGCAAAAGCACCCGTGACAATCCCGGTACCACCATTGACTTCAAGGACGGTCATGCCCGCAGCGCTGGTATTTACGGCTGGCCCTTCGCTGGCACCAGAGAGTGGCGCGACAAAATAAGTTGTGGCTTCGTGCAGCAATTGGCTGCGCAATTCTCCCGAACGCTGGTTGGCAGAATGTACATTAACGTACAATTGACGCCCTCTGAGTTGCGCGACCTGATCAGCAGTAAGGGTGAAGGTATTGTTTTTGGCTTCGAATTTTCCACCCAATGAATTGGCGTCAATGGTGGTTGTCAACGGAAATTGAATCCCACCCGAAGCACCGGCGTATCCCAAATGAATGTGTGCACCACCAGCAACATCGGTGGCCAGGGCGCTGCTCAGGTTTCTGAATGAACCCGAAACCACCAATTCGGTGCCGATCAGTTCAGCCTTGACGGCACCGGAGCCCCGCGAAATGGCCTCTGGAACTTCAAAAATGCCGGAGAGGTAAGCCGAAAAATTGACATGCTTTTCGGGTAAAAGTTGGCCACGCAATTCTCCACTGGGATAAAGCAAGGAATGGACGTTAAAATAAGTCCCCCGGCTCAACATTCTTTGCACCTCAACACCTCCAATGTTCAATGCATTAGCCGCTGCGTCAAGCGTCCCCGAACGATTATTGGCCGTGGGGGTAAACGTTACCCCTCTGATGATGCCTCCGTTTTCGCCCGCCAGGCCACGGTGAATGTGTGCGCCGCCACCAACGTTGACCGCTACATCCCCTTCCAGGTTGTTGAACGCCCCGGATACGATGATGTTGGCCGTATCCACGATTTCAACAATGACCAGGCCACTTGCCAAGGTGGTGACGGAAGGGTTTTCGTTGCTCCCAGAAAGATGACCCCTAAAAACTGCTCGGGTACTATTGCTGACCACTTGGCCCCGAATTTCGCCAGATCTGGATTTTTGAGAATGGACATTGGCGTACAAACGACGGCTCCTTAATGCGGCTAATTGATCCGCAGTAAGGGTGAAGGTGTTGTTTTGGGCTTCAAAAACCCCCCCTTTCAAATCGGCGTTAGCAGTAGCCTTCAATGGGATTTGAATGCCCCCATTTTGGCCAGCGTAGCCCAGGTGAAGGTGTGCTCCACCGGATACATCCGCCGCAAAATCGCCTTCTAGTCTGGCGAACGAGCCGCTTAGCACAATGTCATTGCCCCGTAATTCAATAGCTACGGCTCCACTTGCTTGCGTCATGACCACCGGGTTCTCATAACTCCCCATCATATTTGCCGCATAATAGGCCTCGGCATTCCGCAACAATTGTCCGCGAATTTCGCCAGAGGGGTATTTACGCGAGTGAACGTTGACGTACAGCTGGCGATTGTTTAATGCCGTCAACTGCGCAGTAGTCAGTTTGAATCTATTTTTTGCCGGATCAAAACTCCCGGAAAAAGGGTTAACACCCTGAGTGGTTACCAAGCCTATTTGGATGCCTCCATTTTGCCCGGCGTACCCCAGGTGCAGGTGCGCTCCACCAGATACATTAACAGCTAAACTATCTGTCAATCCAGAAAAAGCCCCACTGACCACGAGTGAATCACCGATCAACCTTGCGGTAACCTGTCCGTTGGCCAGGGTTGGAATTGGGTTGGTTTCTCCGCGGCCAGTTAAAGTAGCTTGAAAAACAACGGTGTCCACCACGACCAAGGGTGCCGTATAGGTAATCACGAGTGCCGGAGTACCACTGCCACCGGTGCGCGAATTTAAACGCACTGCTGAGCCAGCGGCACTTTCGTCACCAATGAGGATCCAGCCAAAATTGCTGGCTTTCCCCGCAATCCAGTCTTGTACATCCTTGACCATATTGGAGCCCGTCCAGGTGGAAACGCTACCCGCATTTACATTGGCCGTAGCACTGGATGAAGCGACAAAATCTCCTCCCGGAGTGGTCCACGATTTGGTATTGAAGGTGCTAAAAGCCCAGGTTGCATCATTGGTGCCTGGGCTGGCGCCTCCACCTTCTTCTCCACTTGCGTCAGAATTGCCTTCACCCCAGGTGGTGGTCACCCGATGGGCGGCGATGTTCGTACCTGATGCTTTGGATCCGGTAAGTTGTAGTTTTACATCGGTTATGATCGCATTGTCTGGAATGGATTCAAGTTCAAATTGTACGAGCGCCCGGCGGATGCCGTTGACAGTAGCCTCGGTTTTACCAACAAAAAGGTAGCTGCCCGCGCCGTTGCTCTTACTACCTTCGCTGAAAATGGTGTTGTCCTTACTTGCCGCAAGGGTAAGGGTTGTGGATTGAGCATGAATATTGTTCTTGCCCAACAATCCTACCACCACCAGGAATAAAATACGGGTGTACATGTTTTTCATAAAATGTAGCTTGTTTGTACCGTGTAATGGGATATGAAGGTTTCGGTTCAAAAGATATTAAACCATGTTATCCCCATACAGCACTTAGGCAAGACGGGTTGCTTCATGTAAAATTAATCTATTCTTTAAGCTGATATTTTTATCCCTCTTACCCAGGTCTCGATAACTTTAAGGTCAGTCAAGGCAGCTGCTTTTACCTGGAAAGGATTTTGATCCAAAACAATAAAATCTGCCCATTTCCCCGGACTTAAATCTCCGTTGTTGTGATCGGCACCTATGACTTGTGCTGCACCGTGGGTGTAAGCATGGAGCGCTTCGGCAAGTTCAATTCGCTCTTTCCCCGCAATGAGTTCACCTTGCACATCCACCCGTTCTATGGCATTGCGCATACCCATCAGGGGGTTGAAATCACTGACCACCGGAGCATCTGATGAAAAAGCCAAACGTACGCCTGCGTCCAATACACTCCGGTAGGGGTAAACGCGCTGAAGGTAAACGTCGGGAAGGTATTTGCGGAAATTGGGCCCCAATTCATACAAAAAGATGGGTTGTGAAACACAACTTACATTCAAGTCCCGCATCAGCTGCAAATGATCCTTGGAAGGCAAACCGAGGTGCTCAATGCGGTGTGATAGAGCCTGCGCTTTGTGTCGATCCAGTTGGGCATAAATCCTCAAGACCTGTTCAATGGCCGCATCACCAATGGCGTGCGTAGCCATGCGCAATCCGGCAGCTTGTGCCCTACGCGCTAAATCGAGGAAAAAATCATCGGCCAGGCGCAACATTCCCCGTTCCTTGCCTCCCCGGTAAGGCGCAAACAGCGCTGCGGTTTTTCCACTAAGCCCGCCATCGGCAAAAAGTTTGACGGTATCGACGTTCAAAAAATCGGAGTGATAGGGTTCCGGGAGTGGTAAGGCGGTATTGCCTCCATCCGGCACCAAAATCGGAATGGCGTTGATGCGGATTTTTAACTCGCCTGCGGTATCCAGGGCTTTGTACACCGCCAACAAATCAGGCATTACCGCCGGATCCGTTGCCGAAGTGATACCTTGGTGCAACAAGGCATCCTGAGCCGCCAAAATCATCTCACGGTAAGCAGCAGGGTCAGGCGGAGGAATCAGTCGGGTGACCATGCCCAGCGCCGTTTCCGTCAATACACCAGATGGATTTCCCATGGCATCTAGCCTGACTTCACCACCCGGTGGCGGGCTGAGGTTAGGCAACAAATCTAAGGCCACAGAGTTGACCACCCCGATATGCGCACAAGTACGGATGACGTAACAAGGCCGATCCGGCACGGCCTGATCCAGATCATATCGATCGGGCATGCGGCCTTCCGCCATCAGGGCTTCGTTGAATCCACGAGCTAAAATCCAGGGTCGTTGGGGGTTTTTCGCAGCAAAATCCCTAAGGCGATCCTGCATTTCCGCAATGCTGCGCACCCCGCGTAGATCGAGCAAATACGTCAACAAATCGCCTACTTTCCAGATGTGGATGTGGGGGTCTTGAAACCCTGGAAAAAGGCTTTTGCCTTGCAGGTCATAATGCCTTACACCTGGGCCTGCGTGGGTCAGCAATGGTTCCAAAAAACCGGTTCCCGCCACTTTTCCTGCTTTGATCCAAAGTGCCTCAACTGTGCTTTCGGTGGCAGTTGGGTGGATATCGCCATTGTAGAAAATGTAGTTCATTGGCAGCAGTAATTAATTGATATCCGACAGGAACTCAGCGCGAGAACAGCTGTTAATGTTAAGAATCGCTAGATTATCCTAAAAGTCCCCGTTTTTCATGCGCCCGCCGAATCGCATCCTCCAGTACCAACAAGCCTTCGGCCAATTGATTGCGGGTGATGACCAGCGGTGGCAACAAACGGATGCAGTTGGAATACAAACCCGCCCGAATAAGCAAAATGCCATGGGCTGTTGCGTCTTTGATGATTTCCAGGGTCAACTCAGGGTCGGGAGTTTTGCTGTGACGGTCTTTGACAAACTCCACCAAACGCATCGCTCCCAAACCCCGCACATCGCCCACGAGCGGATATTTCTTTTTCCAGGACTCCAGGGTTCGACGCATCTGCTCCCCTACCCTTTCCGTTTTTTGCTGAAACCCGCTGCTGATGATGGTTTTGACCGCCTCAATGGCCGCTACACAAGCAACTGGGCTGCCGCCGTAGGTTCCCCCTATGCCGCCGGGGTGGGGTGAATCCATGATTTCCGCTTTGCCAATCAGTGCAGCAATGGGCATGCCCGCGCCCATGCTTTTAGCCGTAGTGATCATATCCGGGGTGACTCCGGCGTGCTCACAGGCCCAAAGTTTCCCCGTACGCCCCATGCCACATTGGATTTCATCAAAAATCAGGACGATACCATGCTGGTCAGCAAGCTCACGCAATTTTTGCAAAAACGGCGCTGGAATTGGAATAAAGCCCCCTTCGCCCAAGACGGGTTCGATGAGAATGGCGGCTACCGCGCTGGGATCCACTTGCGAAATCAGGGCTTCGTCAATGCGTGCGATGCAATAATCAAGGTATTTCTGGGCGCTCATGCCTTCGGGAACGCGGTACATATTGGGCGCAGGCAAGCGGTAAATGTCGCTGACCATAGAGCCAAAACCTTTTTTGAACAGGTTGTATTTACTGGTCAAACTCAGGGTGAGGTGGGTGCGCCCGTGGTACGCGCCTTCAAACACAATGACCGCTGGCCGCTGGGTGTAGTACTTGGCAATGTTGATGGCATTTTCCACCGCTTCGGAACCTGAATTACAGAGCAAGGTTTTTTTTGCAAAATCCCCTGGCGCGATACGGTTGAGCAACTCCGCCAACTGGATCGGTGCCTCCATCGTGGTAACAATTTGGCAGGTGTGGATGAACTTGTCCAATTGCCGCTTCACTGCATTGACCACATTCGTGGGTGAGTGGCCCACATTGATCATACCGATGCCTCCGGCAAAGTCGAGCAGGGTATTTCCATCCACATCTTTGATCACGGCACCTCGTGCTGAGTCGACCACTACATCGGTTGATCGGGCTGCCCCAGCGGGCAGGGCTGCTACTCTGCGGGCAAGTACTTCCTGGCTTTTGGGGCCGGGAATGGCGGTCAACAGCTGGATGCTAGGTTTGGTTCTGGTTTCCATATCTTCTAATTTGAGTATGATGGTTGAGGAGGTTGAGAAGTTGAGGAGGTTGAGGCTACCGCGAGCGACAGACCAAAGCGACAACACCCACTTCATTTTGATGTAAAAAAAACTGAAATATGCTTTTTGCCGCTCGCGGTAGCCTCAACCTCCTCAACTTCTCAACCTCCTCAACCGTTTACGAATTTGATCAATTTAACACAATCCTGCAAATCACACTTCTTTTTCTACCGCCAGAATCATCAACACCCCCCCATTGCCACATTGGGGGTCATCGAGATAATGGTGAATCAACCGTTGGGGTTCAGCACCCATGCGCATTTGAGTACCCACGGTGGGGTCATATATTTTTCCCGCCAGCAATTGTTGGTAATACGCATCCAGGCTCATTTCAGGAGCGTAATTGGCATAGCCATTGGGCATTCCTACGATGATCTGCCCTTTGAGTCCAAGCTGTCGGCAAATCTCCTGGCGGGCGCGGTACAGCTGCCGGGCCAAGCCCCGACCCCGATAATC
>Ga0209717_1001545_pt1 | contig 24448 bp, 10 predicted proteins | sample AD_UKC048_MetaG_FD_184418 | JGI IMG/M metagenome (GOLD analysis project Ga0209717, IMG submission 184418) | Active sludge microbial communities of municipal wastewater-treating anaerobic digesters from USA - AD_UKC048_MetaG (SPAdes) (version 2) | ecosystem: Engineered > Bioreactor > Anaerobic >... | reverse complement strand
AAAAAAATAAAAACCACGGAGTCACGGAGGACACGGAGTTCGGCATCACGCGTTGTGCTCTTTGTGGCTTAGTGGTTAAAAAAATAAAAACCACGGAGTCACGGAGGACACGGAGTTCGGCATCATAATCTCCCATTAATAACTCTCTTGACCCCATCCCTAAACAGATGGGTGTTAAAATTGATCAGCATCCCCAACTTACAATTTGACAATTTCAAATACGTAAGAATTTGAGCCATATGTATGTCTGTGAGAGAGGCCACTGATTTGATCTCGATTATAAACTTGTTTTCTACCATTAAATCAATTCGAAAGCCTGTTTCCAACTGTACTCCTTCATAGACGATTGGAAGCGGTTTTTGTTCTTCTACCAGTAAACCAGATCTTTCCAGTTCAAAGTGTAAACATACCTCATAAGCACTTTCAAGCAAACCCGGACCAAGTGTACGGTGAACCTTAAGGCCGGATTCAAAAACAATTCCTGCGATAGTATTTTCAGTCATGATTCAAAGATTATAAATGAGCGTTTCCCCACAAATATCTCACCCGTTTTTGTTTTAAAAAAATAAAATTTAAAACAATTTTTTGTGTTTAAAGCCCTACCTTCGCGCTACCCCGACACACATCCACCGGAACATGTACGCCGATATCATCCTGCCCCTCGCCCTGCCCAAACGCACCTACACCTACTCCGTACCCGAGTCGGTGCGCTCGCTCGTGCAGCCCGGCGTACGCGTGGAAGTACAGTTCGGCCGCAGCAAACTGTATAGCGGACTGGTGTCTAGAGTGCACTCCGAAGTGCCTGATTATCAGGTAAAAGCGATCGTTTCCGTGCTCGATGAAATCAGCGTCGTCACGCCGCGGCAGTTCCAGTTGTGGGACTGGATCGCCGATTATTACTGCTGCACCCTCGGCGAAGTCATGTCTGCCGCTTTGCCAGGGCACCTGAAACTGACCAGCGAAACCCGGCTCGTTTTCAGCAACGTTTTCGGTGACGATTTCACCACACTCGACAACGACGAATACCTCATCACGGAAGCCCTGCAAATCCAGCAGGAAATTACGGTAGAAGACGCCCGGAAAATTCTCAACAAAAAGACGGTTTTTCCGGTCATCCAGCGCCTGCTGACGAAGGGTGTTTTGTTCCTCCGCGAAGATTTGCAGGAGAAGTTCAAGGCGCGGAAAGTGTCAGCCGTCCGCTTCGCCGAACCCTACCACACCCAGCGGGATCTGCTGCGCGAAGTGATGAAGGATCTGCACAGCAAGGAACGCCAACTGGAAATCCTGATGGCGTTTCTCACGCTGGAAAAAAAGCAGCCGTTCGTGCGCAAACAGGAGTTGCTGTACAAGGCCGACGTGTCGGAATCTTCGCTGAATACCCTGTTCAAAAAAGGTATTCTGGTAAAATACGACCTGGAAGTGAGCCGCCTGAGTGGCTACGAAGACGAACTGGTGGAAGTGGACGCACTCTCTGAACAACAAACGCAGGCGCTGTCTGAACTCGCCGTCCAACTCCCCGAAAAGAAAGTGGTGCTCCTCTACGGTGTCACCGGTAGCGGCAAAACGCGCGTTTACGTCGAAATGATCCGCGACGTGATGCGGCAGGGCGGACAAGTGCTGTACCTGCTCCCGGAAATTGCCCTCACTACCCAGATCATTCACCGCCTGCAAAAGGTGTTCGGCAACGAAGTGAGCGTGTACCATTCCAAAGTGAACACCCAGGAACGGGTGGAAGTGTGGAAAGCCGCCGTTTCCGGAAAACCGGTGATCCTGGCGGCCCGCAGCGGCCTGTTTCTGCCGTTTCAGAACCTGCAACTGATCATTGTCGACGAGGAGCACGACAATTCTTTTAAACAATACGACCCCGCGCCGCGCTACCATGCCCGCGATACCGCCATTTACCTCGCGCATTTGTACGGCGCAAAGGTGGTGCTCGGCACCGCTACGCCGTCCATCGAATCGTGGCACAACGCCCAAACCGGCAAATACGGCCTCGTGGAAATGCCGAAACGATTCGGCGGACTCGAACTGCCTGAAATACAAACGGTCGACCTGCGCGAGCAGATGAAAACCAAGCAGATGCAGAGCATTTTCGCCACGCCGCTGATCGAAAGTCTGCAACTCGCTATCGAAAAAGGAGAACAGGCCATTCTTTTTCAGAATCGCCGCGGCTACTCGCCCATGCTGGAGTGCCAGGTGTGCGGCTGGAATGCCCAGTGCAAGCATTGCGACGTGAGCCTCACGTACCACAAATTCAGCAACCGCCTGCGCTGCCACTACTGCGGCTACACGCAGGAACCTGCGTCGGTATGCCCGGCCTGCGGCAGCGGCAAAATCACCCTGCGCGGTTTCGGTACCGAAAAGATCGAGGACGAACTGAAACTCTTCCTGCCCAATGCCCGCGTCGGACGTATGGACCTCGACACGGCTGGTTCCAAAAACAACCTGACTGCCCTGCTCAACGACTTTGAAGAACGCCGGCTGGATATCCTCGTTGGCACCCAAATGGTCACCAAAGGCCTCGATTTCGATAACGTAGCGCTGGTAGGTGTGCTCGGCGCCGATCAGTTGACCAAATTTCCCGATTTCCGCTCCGGCGAACGCGCATTCCAGTTGCTCACGCAGGTAGCCGGCCGGGCAGGTCGCAAACTCAAACGCGGCTCGGTACTTATTCAGGCTTTCGATCCGAAACACCCGGTTTTACAGGAAGTGCTGCTCGGCGATTTCCGCGGCTTCGCTGACCGCGAACTGAAGGAACGCCATGAATTTCATTACCCGCCGTTTTACCGGCTCATTGCGATTCAACTTCGACACAAAGACCCGAAAGTAGTGCACGAAGCAGCAGCAGAATTTGGTAAAATGCTCCGCAGATCGCTCGGCGACCGTGTGCTCGGCCCTGTGCTGCCCAACATCGCCCGCATCCGTGGCTACTATGCCGAGGATATTTTGCTGAAACTGGAAAAATCGGCGCCGCTGCTGAAAGATTCGAAAGGTTTGATCCGGTATTCTACGGAGATATTGACCGGGAAATCGGGGTTCGGGCAGGTACAGGTGGTGGTGGATGTGGACCCGATGTGAGTGGGGGTTTGAACAGGAATTTTAGGATTAGAAGGATTCCCGTTTCGAGTACAGTTGAACAGGATTTTGAGGATTAGAAAGGATTAGAAGGATTCCCGTTTCGAGTACAGTTGAACAGGATTTTGAGGATTAGAAAGGATTAGAAGGATTCCCGTTTCGAGTACACATTAAAAGGATTTGCCAGGGAGTGGGTTGATATTTCCAATCCTGAAAATCTTTTCAATATGTGTACTCGAAATGGGAATCCTTCTAATCCTTTCTAATCCTCAAAATCCTGTTCAACTGTACTCGAAACGGGAATCCTTTCTGCCGTTGTTGGCGTCCCCGCCAACAACAAACAGTGGAATGAGTGCGAAAGGATAATTCTGCTATACGTTGTTGTTGGCGGGGACGCCAACAACGGCAGAATTAGGTCATCTGGAGCAACAATTAGGTTCAATGGCGATGTGTTTGGGTCTTGATGAGCATCATTCCGGTTGTTTGGAGAAGTCTTTAGGTCTGATAGAGATGTGTATACATTCTACGGAGATGTGTTTAGGTTCTATGGAGATGCGTTTAGGTCTGCTAGAGAAGTGTTTCGATTCGCGAGGTAAAAATTTGACTTGGGCGCCCAATCGTTTGGGTTTTGAACCTAAACGCTTCTCAAAAAGACCCAAACGTTTGGTCCGATAACCTAAACGCTTCCCAAAAAGACCCAAACGTTTGAGTCGACAACCTAAATGCTTCTCAAAAAGACCCAAACGTTTGGGTTTGGGCCGTTGTTGGCGTCCCCGCCAACAACAAACGGTGGAATGAGTGTGAATGGAAATTGTGCTATTACGTTGTTGTTGGCGGGGACGCCAACAACGGCCAAAAAACAGGAATTTTAGGATTAGAAGGATTCCTGTTTCGAGTACAGTTGAATAGGATTTTGAGGATTAGAAAGGATTAGAAGGATTCCCGTTTCGAGTACAGTTGAATAGGATTTTGAGGATTAGAAAGGATTAGAAGGATTCCCGTTTCGAGTACACATTAAAAGGATTTGCCAGGGAGTGGGTTGATATTTCCAATCCTGAAAATCTTTTCAATATGTGTACTCGAAATGGGAATCCTTCTAATCCTTTCTAATCTTAAAAATCCTGTTCAAAATAACACCACTAACAATCAACGCAGCACACCTCCGGTACCGCCGCCAGCGTCGACGTTCTTAACATCCGGTAACTCCCCAAGTCATCCGACAGCGGGCTGGCGATCATATCGTCCGGCACGGCCTGTGCCAGCGCCTGCGAAGCCTGCAAAAAACCGCCCGTGCTGCGCAGGAAATCAAGCGCTTTGCCCGGCTCATCCACCGTTCGGGCGAGGTGCTGGTACATTTCCGCATATTCGCGGCGCATGACGAAGTTTTCCGCGCCGGGCATCATTTCCACACATAATACACTCAACGGGCTGTCGGCAGGCAGGCCGTAGTTTTTGAGCAAATTGCTGATCTCGGCGTTGCTCCATTCGGCCATCGAGCGTTTGGGCGCGTCATTCTGATCGGGTGAAATGACCAGCGCTGCGCCGAGCGGACCGAACTCCAGCACCGGCCGCATCCAGCGGTCGCCGAGCAGAATGTTGCGGTTGTCGCTGTCGTCGGCCATACGCACCTGTGCGTACAGCAAAGCCCACATCTGGGTACGCACGGGTTTGCCGGTCACCTGCCGACCGTCGAACACCGCCTGGGCATGTGGCGCCGACACCCGGATACGCGTCTCATCGCGGTCGGGCGATGCAATCAGTTGAGGATAAGGATGTTGCACGCCCTGGTAACTCAGCGCCCGACCGAACCGGCCCTGCGCGGTGCTCCAGCCGTCGCGGTGCCCGACGCGGATTTCATAGGTGAAAAAGCCGAATAATTCCGGCGATTCCGGGTGCAGGCCGGGCGGCAAAGGCACCAGGAAATGCCGTTTGCTGTCAGTAGCCGGAATCAGTTGCTGCATGGCATTCAGGCCGCTCTGGTTGTCGCTGTGGCCCGGACTAATGATGCGAATCGGTTCGGGTTCGATGGCCAGCGGCGGCTCTTGTCGCGGTTTCATCCAGTCCTCCGTCCATTCCGCCAGCAAGGGATCGGGTGCGTAGGCCGTGATGCGACCGAAATAAGCATCGCGCGGGTTTTCCAGCGCATGTTCGAACTCTACCCAGAGGTAGCGCTGCCGCGCGTCGGTGTTGGCATACGCCACGTCGCGGGTGTAGCGGCTCATAGCCATGCCGGCGCTCACGATGTTCGGCATTTGCGCGGGCGGGCTGGTCATGGGTAAATGCAGGGTAAGCGCCAGGGGGGCATCGACGATCAGTTCCACATTTTCCGTTTTAAAACGCGGCTGAATGCGGTATTCCACCATGATTTCATCGGGAAAATCTGCCGGATTGCCGGACTTGGGTTCCACCGCATCCAGGAAGCACAGAAACGTTTGCGAACGGTCCGCCTCCACGATCGCCTGAATATTGATCCCTTTTTTCAATTCCACATCGCCGACGAGTACTTCCGGTTCCCAGTCTTCCGCCAGTGCGAATTTTTTTCTTCTGAAAATGTCGATACTCGTGGGTTGAATACCGTCCCACGACCAGTCGCGGTTGATCAGCAAGGTGATCGGCACCAGCCAGTGGTTCACCATATCGTCTTCGGTGGCGATGGTCAGGCTGGTATTGTCGGGCGAAAGCGTGTGGCGGATGGCGCGGGCGGCGCCGAACTGCCATCGCTGGCCGGGTTTTCCGAGCAGCGACATGCCTTTGTGCGCTACGTCGATGGCGGTGGCCAGGCGTTCGATCAACTCCGGCTGCTGGTCGGGTACGGCGCGAATACCCATGTAAATGTTTTTGATATTGGCCTTGATCTTTTTCTCCTCCGGGCGGCGCAGGTAAATGCCGCGGATCATGGTTTGTTCGCTGGTTGGTTTGAAAAAAGTTGTTTCACTGACCGCTGCGCGGCGGGTAACGATGCGGGAGGGCATGCCGGTGAGGACTTCATCTTCTGCGTAGTAATCGTCTTTTTTGCTGCATTTCGCGCGGATAGTGATTTGTATGTCGCGGTGTGTAGGCAATACAATTTCCTGTAAATCGTCGATCAAAATACTGTTGTCTGACAGCCCGAGCAATTGCAGGTCACCGGAGTTGTTGAAATTTAAAACCGGCCGGTCTACAAATGAAAGCGGCACGTTCAGTTCACCATTCAGATCAGCCGGGAATGCCCGCCAGGTGGTGTAGAGAATGGCGAAATTGTCCTGCGGGTTGTGTTTCAAAATGGTTGTATCCATGTCGAGCGAGCGCACAGCCACCTCGATTTGTAATCGATCCACATCCGGGTCGGCAATACCGATGTCGCGTTTGCCGGCGGCTGCATCGAAATCTGCTTTCAGCAAATCCAGCGCATCCGGGTATGCACCGGTGAACAAAACACTGGGATACCCGAGCAGCGGCCGTTGCACAACTAATTGATCTTCTGTGAAATACACACCATCTTCTTCCGGTAAAATATTTTGCAGGCGCACTGTTTGCGGAATGGCGTGGCGTTTAAAATGATGGGTGGTCACCGGTGATTCCGCCGCATACACGGGTTCTTCCATGGTTTTCGGGCCGCCGCCGGTCATGTCGGCAAAACGCGTGCGGAACTGGTATTGCCTGCCGTATTGCAGCGGCAGGTTTTCCAAACCCACCGGATCGTACATGAGATTTTTCGTAGCCGGTTGCGGCGTACCGTCAGGCATCTGATTCTGGTCTTTGCGGTACAGGTCGATGGCGTCTTCGTCCTGGAGTACCAGGCTTTTTCCGTTCCAGTAAGCGAAATAGGCGGGCAGCCAGAAGTGTTTGTCCTTGCGGCCGTCGGGAATGGCGGGGTACACTTCCACATTGAGTTCGCGCTGAACATTTACTGTATCGACTATTGCCGCGCCGATGGCGAGATCTGTTTTGTTGCGCACCTCGCAGAGGGAAGTCCAGGGATTGGGGTTGGCTGCGTCCGGACTGAGTTCGCGTGCGTCGATGCGATATCCGAAAACGCCCATCGGCGCATCCACCCGTTCCTGGGTGCCGGGTTTTTTCGGATCTTCCTCCATTTGCCGGTTCATCCAGATGAGGAGTTGCTCGTCGTCCCAGCCCAGGCGGATACCTGCATCGTTGGTGACGGGAAATTCCGGATCGCTCATTTCCTTGAGCATGTGGTCGCTCACGGGCTGGTGTGCGTGCACGATTTTGGCAAATCCGTCATCGTACAAGCTCGCTTCCAGCAGCAGTTCGTCGTACACATTTGGTGTTTCCGGATTGTCGGGCGGTGGTGTGACGTCGTCGTGGCGGACGCGGAATTGTACCGCCGCGAACAATTGGCGATTGACGCCTGCGGCTACTTTCGGCAGTCGGGCAGCGTACCTTTTCACGGCCGTTTTATCGGCAAAATCGTAAGCGGACCCCGCTTCAAAATCGACATACAGCCAGCCGCCGTTGGTCAGAAAACCGGGTGTCAGGTCCACAAACGCTTCCTGGATAAAACCGCATTTTTTTGCAATAGCCGGCTGCCGCAGGCAAAACGCGAATACCTGCCCCCAACTCACCTGGTCATTATCTGGCACAAACAGCAGATCGGGTTCTTTTTCCTTGTTCACCGCACATTCGTAACTATCGTCGATGGCAGCCCGGTCCGTTTTCGGCTGCGTGAAATGAAACGCTTCGCGGTAACTCAGCGGCAGGTATTTCCGGGCATAGTGATTGGGTTTCGGCGGCTCGGCGGTGGCGGTGCTGCTGATGTCGAAGCGCAGGGCCAGGGCGTTGAAAATCTCTTTGGCGTCGACGTCCACCGGCATATTGGGCAGTAATTCGCTGAAAACAGGCGCAGGATTCAGCACCGGGTAATTGCCCAGCGTGTCGGACACGTAGGCGCGCAGGCTCAACGTCACGTCGGCCCAGGCAGGCGAGAGCGCCTGGATCGGGTCGTCGAGCAGTGGGCTGAAGTTGCGCGGTATAAGGAGCACATTGAAATAAAGGCGTTCATTTTCAATGCGTTGTGGAAATGTGAGTATGCTGATTTTGGCTTCCATATTGCAAAAGGGGGCTATGCGATTTGACGGTTTTCCTGAAAACTCTTTGAAAAACTGATGTTGATCACGAGGAAAATACTGATGTCGAGGCTGAAAGTCACTTGTGCGATGCAGTCGGTACGTCCCGAACCCAGTTCACGTTTTACTTTGCCGGAGGCTTCAATCTGTATCTGGATGGTGACGAGCCCGCCGATCAGTTCGGCGCGGCCCCGGAACAGGATGAAAGCGCCGACGATGATGACCCGCGTATCGATGGAAATTTCGATGCCGGCGGCGAAGTACACGCTGACGTTTCCGATGACGGGCAGTCCGACGACCAGTTCCACTCCAAACCCCATTTTCAGGTACAATCCCGGTCCACTGACCGTATCGGCGCTGATGCGCATCGTGCAGGTGCCGACGGCATACACAGTCGCCGCAGCCACCGAAACGCACATCACGCTGAGTTTGGCGCCGAACTCGATGTAGCCGCCCGCGCTGGGCATTGGCGACCCGCCGGCAGGGTAGGGCAGCCCGACATTGAAATAACAGCCGAGTTTGAGGCTGGCTTCCAGGCGCAACGGAGCGACCGGACTATCGGCGGCAGGCGGCGGAAAACGCAGTACGGGAATTTCCTTGTCGGCCTGGAACTTGTATTCCCAGTTGTTCGGGCTGTTGCTCATGGCAATTTTCAGTCCCTTCGACAAGGCGCCCGCGTAATCACCGCCATTCAGCGCCAGCAGGATTTGCAGGATGTCGTAGACGGGTTGCAGCGCTTCGCCGAATTCGAGTTGCGGGCCGGTAAAGGCGGGCGATTTGCCTTTTTCCGTGTCGAATTTACCACGGATCAGGAACAGACGCTTCATGTCGAGCAGGTCGACGACAATGGTGATGTCGTTGAGTTTGTTCACCCATTTTCGCTCCAGGCTGTCGCAATCGAGGCCGAAATTGACCGTTCCGTCGCCGTTTTTGTTGCCTTTAATGTCCTTATTGACGTATTCTACATAAATCTTGACGTCTTTTTCATTGACGAAATACACGGGTTTTTCCGGCAATACCTGTTCCAGTACCTGCGCCGGGTCGACCTTGTGCAGCAGTTTATAACCGGCATCCTCGATGTTGAGGTTGAAATCCGCCAGATCGAGCCGGGGCAAATCAATCAGTTTCGGGAAAATACCCTTGCTGTTCAACAGTCGGTACGCGTCTGCGAGGTCGGGCCGGGAACTTTGCAACATCCTGACGCCCTGCTCGAACCAGGGATTTCGGAACAACACTTTTTGCGTATCCGTATTTTGCAAAAACGCAAACTGCGTGGCCCGGTCTTCGAGATTCAGGTTGAACAAATCGGCCGGATGGGCCAGTTCCAGCGGATTGACGTTGTTGGCCATGTTGTGCAAACCGCGCCGGATGAGCGGCACCACCGATTCGCTGATGGGCAACACTTCTCCGGTGGCTTTTTTGTGCGCCACCACGCTCCAACTGCCGTCTTTGGGCAACACGGGTGTTCCTTTGGCAGAAGTCACGAACACCACTTTCCCGGCATCGACAGAAGGCTGCACTTCCACACGGCTCAGGCGCATCTGCTGGTTACTTTCGGCGATGTCGATGAGGCAATCGACGGGGCCGCCGAGGCCGTTCTGGAACAACAGCAAATCGCGAAACATTTCTGCGGAAATAGGCACGCCGCGCGGAGCCATTTGCAAATACCCGATCATACGTTTGGAGGGCGTGCGACCGTTCGTGCCGCCCTGAATGATACCGTTTATCTCCACGTCGGCGTCGAAATAAACGGGCGTCAGCCAGAGGTCGAGCACTTTGCCGCCGCCGACGGGGACAGCAAGTCCGTCGTTTTCATCGATGAAATAACCATACGTTTTGGTCCAGGATCTTTTGAAATCCGCCAGATCGTCGCTTTCCACGATGTTGCGCACGTTGAAAACGCCTTTTACGATGCCGGAATGAAAAGCAAATCCGGGTGTTTCCGTGCGCTCGATATTGGATTTGTCGATCACCACCGTGCTGAAATCGTACACGCCGTCGCTTTCCGCGCGCCAGCCGCTGTCGATGCGGTACACGAGCCCAGCGCTGTTGCGGAACATAGTGACGGTGCGCACCACACGAATGCCCCAGGGATACAAAATGCTGCGCACCTGGATGACTTCGTGGGCGGTGCGGCCGCGCCAGACGTCGAATTTGGCCTGGGAGGTTTCGGCAATGCGGGCGTTGTCGTTGAGCCAGTGGCTGAACAGGTTGGCGCCGTATCCGCTGAAATCGTAGCGTTCGACGGGTACGCCGCGCTGGCGAAGTTTTCCCGAGTTGGGACCGAATTCGCGGTTAAAAATTTCCGTGACCAGTTTCGACAAAATGCTGCGACCCAGATCCTCGCCCAGCGGTCCGCGCAGGTTGTACAACTGCGTGGTCATACCCTCGAAATTCCTGTTTTTTTGCGCCTGCGAGTAATATCCTTTTGTGCTGATTTGCAGGCTGGTCTCGATATCGTCGCCGAAATTTTCCCGGATAATATCGATGCGGGCGCCTTTGGAAGGCGGGTTGTTGCCGATGGTCAGTTCCTGGTTGTAACGCGCAATACCGACCATGCCGAAGGGCAGGGAGAAAAAACTCCAGGCTTTCAGGTCTTCGTTTTGGTAGCCCTGTTCCAGGTATCTGGCCAGGGGGAGCGGGGCGATTGGAACAGGCTCGCTGCCCGTATTTCCAATCAATGTCGGCGGACCGTCGTCCTTGAAAAGCAGCAGGCCTTCCGGCGGGTCGTTGGCCGGATTGGTGGGCGCAGCGGTGTTGATGACGGGTTCCCAACTGATCTGCGGCGTGGTGAAAAGCCGCACGAGTTTTCCGGTTGCTACCACGTCCATACCGTCGGCGGAAAGCGGATTTTGCGCGGTTTGTACTTCGAAACGGCGTTCAAAAATAAACTGCTCGTCCAGATAGCCCAGGTTTACGCCCATCCAGTCGGCAGCGGTGCTTACGTCCAGCAGGCTGAAAAAATGGTGGTTGCGGGATACGTCGTTCACCCGCAGGCTGATGTCGTATTCTTCGGGCCAGTTGTTGCGGCCCAGGTCGACGCCCGACTGGCGGCTGAACCGGCCGGATAGTTTGGATGCACGGTTGGTTCGGTCGTTGCGCTCTTCGTTCAGGGCGCGTTGCAGGTCGAGCAGCGGGTTCAGGTGGATGAACATATTCGCTTCCATATCGGCCAGATCACCGAAAATGAAATGGGCGCCGGGCGCCTCGGCTGCCTGCCAGTGCATGGCGCCGACCAGCAGGCGCTGGATCTGGTTCAGGCGGTACACGCCGTCCTGACCTTCCAGTTCATGGTGCATCCATTTGAAAGTGCCCTTGTTGGCGGCATACGGATCGGGCAGGGCGGGCAGGTAGCCCACCAGTGCAAACGTGAAGAGCAGACTGGTTTCGGTAAAATAATCGGCCTGCGGAGGCATTTCACCGCTTAAAAGGAAAGCGTTGATGGGGGAAACGGTCATCAAGGCATTGTTCAACGCTAACGCCCGGCTGCGGAACGACAACATATCGGCGCCCGCAGCAGGCTGGTTGCTGACCGGTTCGTTGTCGCGGATCACGTTTTCATCGTACAACAACAGGTAATCGCCCAGGGCGCCGTACTGCCGCAGGTACAAGGATGTTTTGGTTTTCAGCGGGAACGGCAGGCTGTCGGCGCCGACAGGCCGATCCAGTTTTCCTGTACAATTGGCGATAGAAACGATGGCTTCCGTACCGACGGCATTATACTGGTAAATGAAGGGAAATGCGCCCGGGTAGGTCATTTGCAGGTCGTTCCAGCGCGATTCCTGGTCCTGCCAAAGCCGTAAAGTCTGGGTGGCGTATTCGGTTTTTGATTCCAGGCCGGTTACCTGAATTTGCCCCGGCATGGCGGTAATCCAGCAATGGTGGAGTTGCAATCGGGCAGCATCAGACTGATTCGCATCCATCAAACCGGATGTAGTTGCTGAAAGCCCTTTTTGTGTTTTGACGGACAGCATTCCGCAACCCTGGGCGGGCAACAAAGCGCTGATTTCGGCTGCGGGCAACAACCACGCGGATTCTTCTACTGTAGTCGACCCGGAAAGTGAAAATACCGGCGATGAAGCCTGCAAAATGTTCAACGTGTCCACATCTGCCGCCATGGGCACCGAAACGGCGCTGAACAGGTAGTTGTAACTGGGTACGGCCTGCGTCCACGTGAAATTTTTATCCTCGCCGTACAGGTTCCAGCCCGCCTCCGCTACGGCCGTCAGGGTACCGGCGGTCGGTTGAATGCGCATTTCAAAACCTTCCGGTAGGCGTAATTGGGCCGTCCAGGCATCGACGCCCTGTGGCACGTCTTCCGGCCGGATCACTTCCGGCATACGCAGCCGTACGCTCAGCAGGGCCCATACTGCGCCGCGCATCACAATTTGTCCGTGAGAATTCTGGGCCGTACCAGCCTGAAAATTTACCTCCGCCGATTCTACCAGTATCGGGCAGTAGAGTTTTTCATCGGCGCCTGCCACGAACTGTTTGGCGTGTACCCAAATGGTTCCGGCGCCGATGGCCAGGTTGCTGACCTGGGCATTGTTGACCATCAGCGGCGTATCCGGACCGAGTATGATCACCGGCCTGCCGGTGTTGACAAAGCCGATGGATTTTGTTTGCTGTAACGGTTCATACACGTCGAGCCAGAACCGCCGTCCATCGCGGTTGAGCACGGGTCCGACTGTTTCCGCAAGCGCTGCCGCGCGTGCCCAGGCGGGTATGCTGCTGCGCAGGTACACAGCACGCGTGGGCATTTCCCGCAGAAACACCCGCAGCGGACGCTGTTGCCCTGCCATAAGTATGTCCTGTTCTTCGCCGAGGATGCGGTTCAGCATATCCCGGTCATCTGCATGAAGGTACTGGGTGTTATAATTCCGGATTTTTTCGAACTGGAAATATTCGCGGATCGTCTCGGCTGTCTGGCCCTGCACCATAGCGCGGGCAATCTGGCGAAGGAGGGTTTCGCGCAAAGGCGAAGCCAGGAGGCTGCTGTGGAAAAAATCGCCGATCAGCTGCGCAAAGGCAATCAGTAATGGGTGCTCCTGCATTTGGTAGAGGATTTTGCCGGTTTCAAAAGCGGATTATGATCGATACCCAAAAGACATCCGAATGAATGTGTATGGGGGTATTGATTTGGAGAAAGGAAAGGTAAGTGGTGGGCGGGGATGAGGGGGTTATGGGTTTATGAGTTTATGGGTTTATAATAGATGCTCGGGAAGGGAGGATTTCGTGAATAGATAGACCTTTTGGGTTGGTTCGGCTACGAGGGGCGTAGCCGAACCAATCCAAAAGCCTATCTATTCAAGAAATTCTCCCTTTCCGAGCGGCTTTTATAAACCTCATAAACCTTATCAACCTCATAAACCCATAAACGTATAAACTCATAAACCCATAAACTCATAAACTCATCACCCCACCCGAATATCCCGCTCAAACACCTGTCCACCGGCCTGTAAACGGTACCGGTATTGCCCGGGGGCAACATACCAGTCGGCAGGTTTGAACGGCAGGGTATAACTGCCTGTGTTTTTAAACTCATTGAGCAAAGTACGCAGCACATGCCCGGCCGGGTCGAGCAATTGTATGCGCACCGGGCCGTTTTGCATCATGGAATACTTGATTTCCACTACACCGGGCAGGCTGGGGTGTGGGTTGTGACCCAGAAGAGCGCATTTGCCGTTGTCGCCCAGCGGCGGCGCGATGGCGGGCACGAGGCCATTGACCAGCGTTTGCTGCTGGCCCATCACGAAATTCACCAGTTCGGGGCTGTTGCCCATCCAGTCTTGCAGAACGGTGGCATAAATATCACGGAAATCGACGCTGAATTCCGGGTCGGTATACGGGTCGGGGCTGCTCAGATCCTGATATGCCCCGGTGAATCCGTTTCCGATGCCGCCGCCGAACAGCAGCATGGGCGTGCCCCAGCCGTGGTCGGTTCCCATCGATCCGTTTTCGTAAATAGTACGGCCGAATTCGGAGAAAGTCATACCTAATACTTTGTCCTGCAAGGAATTATCTCCGGCGCCAAGATCTTCATAAAATGCCTTGACAGCGGTAGCCAGCCGGTTCATCAGCACCGGATGCCGGTCGGTCTGTTCTGCGTGGGTGTCGAAACCGCCGATTTCCACCATAAATACCCGGGTGCCGAGGTTGCCTTTGATGAGTTTTGCCACGATGGCCAGTTGTTCGGCCAGGTAGTTGTCTGTGGGGTAATCCGTCTGGTTTTTACCCCTTGCGTAGGCCTCCTTGATCGTTTGTGCGTAGCGGAAAGCGGAATTGGCCGTTTGGCGCACGTAGGCGAGTTCCAGGTCGCGGGGCGAGTTGCCGAGTGAAGCCGTTTCATAGAGCAGGCCCGTTTGCGCGATTTGGTAAAACTCTTCCGGGCTGCTGATAGCCAGCGCCATATTGGCGGTATCGGATTTGAATACGAGGTTGGATTGCACGCCGATTTGCAGAGCCGGCGGGACGGTCGGTGGCGCTTCGAGGAAAGCAGCGTATTCGTTGTCGAGAAAACGGCCCATCCAGCCGCTGTTGACGACTTCCTCCGAACCGCTGGCGGAGGCCACAATGTCGTACGAGCGGAAATGGCTGTAATTGGGCTCCGGGTAGCCGACGTTGAAAATGACTTTCATCATGCCGTCTTCCCACATCGGCTGCAACGCGTTCGTCGATTGCGGCATACCGTATTCATTGCTGAGCGCCCACAGGTTGCTGTCGGGAATCGCGATATTGGGCCGGATATTGTAATAAAACGGGTTGTTTCGTTCGATAATCGTATTGATGCCGTCGTTCCCGCCGTCGAGCCGGATGAGCACCAGCACGCGGTCGTTGGCGCCATTGGCGAGGGAAGCCATCAGCGGCGTGGGCTGGAAAGAGCGAACCGGCAATTTGCCAAGTAAAAGGCTTCCTGCTCCGACCAGGCCGGAGGCAGACAAAAAATCGCGGCGCGACCAGAGTCGATGGTCACGTTCGTGGGCCTGCCGGTCATCGAGGGTGGCGCCGGGGCGGGAGTTTGTATGTTTTTCGCACATAGGGAGCGCGGGAGGTTGAGTGGTTGAGATGTTGTTGAGGTCGTTGAGGGGTTTATGGTTTATGGTTTATGGGTTTATGGTTTATGTGTTGAGGCTATGTTAACTGGAATTCGGGCATTCTTACCAGATAGTACAATAAATTAACAATCTGGTCGGGTGCTTCATCCCAGTACAGATTCCAGGAGCCGTCTACGAAATAATTTTCCGGAATACCGGCCTTGAAATTGATGACAGCACCTTGCTGATAAATGGGATCGAGCGTTTGACCGGTAAAAAAACTGATCAGCGCGGGCACGATCACCGCAGGATCGTTGCTTTCGCCGGTGAGTGTGATAGCGATGTTGCGCAGGTTTTCACGAATCTGGTCGTCCTGCGTGAGAAAATATGCCGTGATGGAGTTGACATTCCAGCGGGTCGTCAGCGTACTTTCATTGATCCAGGTGTGATGGCCTTTCCAGCCGGCCACATTCGGCGGGTTCAGGATCTCCTGTCCCAATTGATACGACCAGTAACCGATGGCATCCCACCAGTCGGGCAAAACCTGATCAGGTATGGCGCCTGCATTTTTCAGGATCGGGATCATCGATTCCAGCGGGTTTTTGATGCGGGCATTGATGAATTTGTCCTCGAAAAAATGTTCGCTTTTAAAAAGTTGTTTCAAAACCGGCAGCAGTTCCCAACTTCCATTTTTAAACGTGTCGGCCAGCCCGGAGATGATGGTCAGGTCAGGCTGCTGGTACACGTAATTTTTGTAAAGTTTGGTGGTGATAAACTGCGAAACCTGTTCGGAACGCGCCGAAAAAATCAGGTTGTGCGCCGTTGTAAAACTGTAATTACTTGTTTGTCCGAAAATCGTTTTGGATTGATTATCGTGCAGGTCCGGGTTGTAAAAAGCCGGCGTACACAGGTATGCCATGGCCTGCCAGCCGGTGAGTGCGCGCGCCATTTCCACGATATCGGCCTGCGAATACCCGTTGCTTTCGCCCATGGTGAACAGTTCCATGAGTTCGCGGGCGTAGTTCTCGTTGGGATTGCCGACAATGTTGGCATTGCCGTTCAGGTAATCGAGCATGGCCGGGTTTTTCCCCATTTCCCGGGCAAAAATCCGGAAATTGCCGAACGCGTATTCGTGCAGCATGGAAAAGTAACTCCACATGTATGCATTACATTGATACACATTGAGTTCGGTAACGAAGTGGTTGTGCCAGAACAGCGCCATTTTGGCCCGGATGCCTTCGGACAACATGTCATTCAGCCAGCGGTGGCGCAATTCGCGCCGGTGTTCTTCCACCAGATCCTGGTTGCCGTCGTAGTCGGCATTGGTGTAACCTGCCCAGTAGGGTGGTGCGGGAATATCCAGTTCGACGGCGGCGTCGAGCAACTGGTCGACGAGTTCGGAAGGTTGCAGGAGAAGTCCCTGTTGCACCTGTTCGAGTGTGGCGCCGAAACCCAGGCGCCGGTACAGGTGCATGACGCGGGCAGCATTCCAGGGTTTGGCGGCTGATGGCACGTACGCTTGAAGGCTGTCGGTGGGCGGCGGTGCTGCTTCCCGTATTTTTTCAGTTGTGTCGGCGTGAGCGGGCATAGTTAATATGAAAATAAACTAAAAAATACAAGTGAATGGTACTGTCTCGTATAGTTTCGGGGTGACTTGCGAAGTCACCCCGAAACTGGGCTTGGCCGCTAAAGCGAACGGGGCTCCGAACGGACACTTCCACGGCGAAGCAAGATTAAGAAGATTTCCCGATTTGAAGGGTTTCAGATGGATATTATTGCACACTTTTTTCTGCACCTAAAATTATCGGCTTTTGGAATTTTATAATATCCGGAAATACCTACCTTTCACGTTCGAAATATCACATTTAAAGCCACTGTCCATGCGCCTGCGGATCATCGTTTTATTCCTCTCGGTTTTTGTTGTAAACTGTTTACCGGCTCAGGTAACACTCTTTTCGGAAGACTTCAATTCGTGTTCCCTTCCTGCTGGCTGGCAGGTGAGCAGTGTGGGCAACCAGAACCCCGTGTGGCTGGTGGGTTATTCCACCAACAACGACGCGCTCGGGCAAAGCATCGACAGTACCTGCTGCCTGATTATCGACGACGATGCTACCGGAGACAATACGCTGCCGTATGTGATCAGTTTTACCTCGCCCGCTTTCGATGCTTCGCAGCACAGCACAGTCGAACTGACCATGGACGTACATTACCGGGATTACGGACCGTCGCAGGAGTATTTCGACGTATTCATCACCGACGGCGTAACCGAACAACGCATTGCGCATTATGATGCCAACCGGACCAACGGCGCTTTGTTGTCAGACCATTTTACTATTAAATACGACCTTTCCCTGCTTACCCATTCCACGCAGACGCGTATCATCCTGCGCTACGACGATGCGGCAGGTTTTGCCTGGTGGGCGGCTGTAGATAATATTCTCGTACGCGGCTATGGTAACGGCACCAATGTCGTGGCCGAATCCTTTAATGCCTGCCAGAAACCCATCGATTGGGAAACGGAAATCGTGGCCGGCGAGGATGACTGGCAGTTCGGACTGGTCGATACCGCCTCTAAAGGGTATAGCAACGGTAATTCGATGGATGGCACCTGTTTTGCCCTGTTCGACGACGATCTGGTGGGCCAGGATGCACCTTATTCGATCGTGCGGATGGCTACGCCCTGGTTCGACGGCTCGGAATTTGCCAATTACGAACTCAATTTCGATATAATCCTGCGCTATTATAAAGAGCGGATCGCCGTCATCGTGCAACATGCCAACGGCGACGAATTTGTGGTACGCGAATCGGATGGCGATGTTGGAGGGCCTTTTTTTCCAGAATACCTGCATGCTGCGCTCGACCTTTCTCCCTATCGAAACCAGCAAATGCGGGTCGTATTTGAATTCAACGACGGCAACTCCTGGGGTTGGTGGGCCGGTGTCGACAACGTAAAAATAACCGGTACCGGTGTAGCCAACGACCTGTGTTCCAATGCCACGGAAATCTTTACCGGCGCCAATTGCCTGGAAGATGAAAACCTGACCGCCCTGTTCGACGGCCCGCCCGCAACTTGTACACCCAAAAGTATCGCCGGGCTCTGGTTCAAATGGCAGGCCACGTTCAGCGGTAAAGCAAAAGTGACGACACGCGCAGATTTCAACGACGTGGTGACGGTGTTTACCGGAAACTGCACCGCGCCGCAAACCCTGCTTTGCAACAACCACGACGAACACGGCTTTACCGGCGAAACCACCTATTTCACCGCACAGGCCGGCCTCAGTTATCTCATCCGGGTGAGCGGCCAGGAGGGAGGTTTCGGGGTGCCACGCGGTCATTTGTGCATCAACCTGGAACAGACGCCCGGTGCGCCCGCAGCCCCTGCCAATGACAACTGCACCGCCGCGACGCCCCTGACGGAAAATGCCAACTGTGTGACAATCAATAACCTTCATGCAAATACGGCTGCTGTGCTGCCGTCGCTTGATACGCTTGCACGCGCCGAAGTATGGTACAGTTTCACAGCTCCGGCCCTGGCTGCCAACGAACGCCTGGAAATCAGGAGCAATGCCAATTTTTCCGATGTTATCACCTTGTATCAGAACGGATGTGCCAACCTGCAGGAAATTGCCTGCAACCATAAAGGCGGCATTCTGGAACTGCCTGCGCTGACGAACGGTCAAACCTACCTGGTTCAGATTGCCGGAAACTTCGCTACTGTGGAAGGTAACCTTTGCCCGCAACTAAACCGGAAACCGGTAGAAGCGCCGGCCAATGACGATTGCCTGGCGGCCGTTTCCATCGCCCTCGGCAGCCAGTGCACAGCGTCGGGCAATTTGAACGCAACTTTTTCGGGCAAACAACCTTCCTGCGTGGTGGATGCCGACCGCGATGTATGGTTCAAATTCACGGCGCCCAGTTCCGGCACCGTCCGCATCAACAGCGGCGCCGCGTTCGAGCACGTTATGAGTGTGTGGCAGGGCTCCTGCAACAACCTGCACGAAGTATTTTGCGCTAAAAATCCGCTGCGCTGCAACGGGTTTATTACTGTTGGAAATCTCAGCGCCGGACAAACGTACCTGGTGCAAATCGCTTCCTGGAACAGCGCGGCAGGTTTGAACAGCGGCAATATTTGCCTGAAAATAACAGACGGACTTACACCGCCCGAATTCCAGCCCATGTCGCTGCAGATCGAAGAGAATTGTATCGGCGCAGGGCTGGCCCAACTGAAAGTAAACGCAAACGATGGCGTGGCGCCGTATGCCTATCAGGGCACTCCGGACGGACAGATCCTGAACAGCGGCGACATTTACCTGGTGATCGCCACGGATGCAATGGGTTGCGAGCAATCGATCGTCGGGATCGTTGATGAATGCCTGGCCAACGACTGCAACGTGATTGCTGCCCTGACGGCTGAAACGCCGACCTGCTCGGAATCTGCCGACGGAACCCTGAGCGCCAACGTGGTCGGCGGGGTAGAGCCTTACGTCTATCTATGGTCCAACAATGCGACCACTGCTTCCATTCAAAACCTGAGCGGCGGAATATACACGGTTACGATCACGGATGCGGTTGATTGTGAAACAGTTATCACACAACAACTGACGGCCCCGTCTCCTATCACGATTATCCCGTCGGGTATAGAACAACCTTCGCAGGGACAGAGCAATGGAGCCGTTTATGTGGATGTATTCGGCGGAAACGGTATTTACTCTTATGCATGGCTGCTCAACGGCGCACCGTTTGTGAACTCAGAAGATCTGACAAGCGCTCCGGCCGGGGAATATGAATTGCAGGTGACGGACGGGAACGGTTGCGTTTCGACGTTCGCTTATACGTTGACTGAAACAGTCGGTACCAGTCAGCCCGGTGAGCAGATTTTTGCGGAAGTTTTCCCTAATCCCGCCCGCGAAAAAGCCACGCTGGCGGTGGCGTTCCCCACCACACGCGCCTTGTACTGGAGCATTACGGATGCAAACGGCAGGGTGCTGAAAAACCAGGCTGCGGGCCAGGTGCGCGAACAGAATATTTCACTGGAAATCAAGGACTTGCCTGCTGGCGCCTACCAGGTTCGGGTGATCACCGAGCACGAACATTTCGTGCAGCCGCTGGTGGTTGTGCGATGAATTTTGGGATTTTGTACCGAAACACTAAATACGAAACACCATACACTCACTTCAGTGCCACTTACTGGTATCCACCAGCGCGCCGGCCTCGTTCAGCAGTTCCTTCATTTTGCCGCTGTCGTTGGCAAAAATGCGCAGGTTTTTTTCGTGCTGTTCCAGGGTGAGTCCGTGCATTTCCAGCACCTGCCTGAAATATAACTGTGCGAGGCTGTCTTTTTCATATCCTGCAATGCCGTTGGTGGCGGCGTCCGCAATAGCCAGGTCGGCTAATATACGGGCCATCTTGTCTTCCGACACGGTGGGTTGCTCCACAGATTTCTGGAAATTACAGGCGCTGACAAATGTCGCCATCAGCAATACAATCAAGCAAATGCGCATGGGTGATGTTTTAGAAATGCAGGGTATTTGTTTTTTCGAGTATACGAGGATGCGAGTATTTGAGCATAATTGATTCGTTGTCAGTCAGATACTCAAATACTCGCATCCTCGAATATTCAAAAAAACAAACACGCTCTTATATTGAAGCACGTTACCGGTTCACTTCTTTCGGGAAAAAACGCGCTTTCACGCGGCTGTTCCCCTCATACAGCGTATTCCAGTGTTCTGCTTCCGATTCAATCTGAACGATCCCGCAGGTTGGAATGTTGTCTATGTAGTTTTCCGAAAACAAGTTGGCTACTTCCGTAAAAGTAGGATTGTGACCGAACAGGCATACCACCGTTGCACTGTCGGGCAAATTACTGATAATACGCAGGATGTCGGTGGGGGCCGCTTCGTAAATATCCTGCTCCCGAAGCACCTGGTTTTCCTCTATTCCGAATTTTTCTGCAAAAAAAAGCGCCGTCGTAATGGCGCGTTTGGCAGGGCTGCTTACCAGCAAATCGGGTTTAATGCCTTGATCTACAAGCAATTGTGCCATCATCGGAGCTTCGCGGAAACCGCGTTCGTTTAATGGGCGGTTGAAGTCGCGAAGGCCCGGATTGTCCCAGCTCGACTTGGCATGGCGGATAATATATAAGGTACGCATAGCGGCAAAGGTAAGGTTCGTTGTTTGTAGGATGCAGCAAATTATCGTACATTTGAGGTTTGGCTATTGAAAAACACCCCGGAATCCCACATCTGATTACCATGCAACAAAAACTCTGGCTTAAAGATTTTGAACACCACATCAATGCACAAACCTGGATTGCGGCGGAAGCGCTGCTACAGGCCGGTGCGGTGAAAAACCTGCGCGAGGTGGAAAAACATTTTTGGGTAGCGTTGGTAGCATCAGACGAAGGGCATTTCGAGACCGAGATGATCATCACCCCGCACAAGATCAAGGCATTTACCTGCGAGTGTTTTGGAGAAGGCAGGCGCCTGATATGCCCGCACATTGCGGCTTCCCTGCTGAAACTGCGGCAGTTTCTGGAGCAACGCCTGGAAGAACGCCGCGTCAAAGCCGAGCTACAGGAACACAAGGAACGCAGCCGGCTCACCGTGCAGGATGCATTGGAAAATGCCACGCCGGAAGCCATTACGGAATTTGTACTGGAATACGCCCGCCGCGACCGCGACTTTTCACTGGCCCTTAAAACCTGGTTTGCGGGCCTGGTAACGGCCACTGAAAACCCGTATCTCCTGGTGCTGGAATCAGTCATTCCGAAAGGGAAAAATTTTCGGGAACCCGAATTCCGACGCCTTCGCAAAACGCTGGACGACCTGTCGATGCAGGCGGACAGTGCCTTCGGCCTCCGCAATTTTCAAACTGCATTTCAGATTAATGCGGCTGTTTTAAGAAAAATCGGGGCCTTCCTGCCCTTGAATTCCGAAACCCGTTACACCAATCTGTTGCAATACTACCAGACAGCCCTGCAGCAATTGTTCGCACTGGAAAAAGACCAGGTCGCGCAGGAATTGCGTGATGCCATCTGGGATTTGCTGTTCGAACAGGGTCGTACGGGGCATCTGCCTGCCGAAAGCCAGCGCGAAGCCATTCGGTATCTGAGCAAATCGGCCGGCGAGGCACACAAGTTCGAACAGTTCAACCGACTGTTCGATGAAACGCCGGCTCCTGCTCCCCCGTTTATTCTGCATCTTTTTGTCGTGGCACTGGCCGAACGGGGTGCTGCGTCTTCCGTGGCGCGTGTCCTGGAAGATTTTTTGGAGCAACCGGAAAAGGTGAAAAATGCGATTCTCATCCTGTATTACCTGCATTATTGGGAGGCTGTTACACTTGCCGGCGAGGCATTTTTGAATAAAGAAGGCCTGTCTGCGGGCTGGCGCCGCGAAATGGAGGATATCCTGCTGTTTATCGCCGAACAAACAGGTGACACGGAACGCCAGCGCGCACTGCTGCGGCAGCGGTTTCTGCTGTCGGGTAGTTTTGAATTTTATGAAAAATTAAAACGAGCCTCCGGAGCCGAGTGGACCGAAACCCGGGAGGAACTGGCCACCACGTTGCAGGCCAGGGGAGAACGCCATAAACTGGCTTCCATGCTTGCGCTCGACCAGGAGTTCGACGCCCTTGCACAATTATTACAGGAAGAAACGGATATCAGGCAGTTGCAGCGATTCGAAGCGCTTTTTCTAACCGATCACCGCGCATTTGTTCGCGACCGGTACGTGGTTTTGATGGGTGATTACCTGATCGATCATTTCGGCCAGCCCGCAGCCGCTTACGTCCGCCAGCAACTGGCCGTACTTTTGCAAAAAGGGGAGCCGGAGTTGGTGCGCGAAATTATTCTCGCCCTCACCGCCCGCTATTCCGACCGCACTTCATTGCCGGAAGAACTGGCCGAATTGTTCCCGAAAACGAAAAAAAGAGTATTGCTTTGAATGATGAATGATGAACGATGAATGATGAATTTTTGGTGGCAAATTTTGGCTTGTACAATGAAAATGCCAATGGTTGCCAGCAAAATTCATCATTCATCATTCATCATTCAAATTTTCATCACCTTCCCTCTAAACACGTATTGCGCCTGCCGGGCTGTTACTACATACATGCCGGCTGGCCAGTTGCCGGCCGGGATCATAATGTTTTTGAAACGGTTCAGGTGTTCTTTGCCAGACTGAAAAATACGCCCGTTCAGATCGCTGACCGACCAGGTCCATTCACCTGAAATATCCTCGGGGAATGCCAGCCGCACATAATCGGTTACGGGCTGCGGGAAAACATGTAATTCCATGATCGATCTGGGTGTAAGAGAAGAAGGGGTTGCTTCACTGAGTAGTTGGACGCAATAATCTTCAACCTGTCCGTATTCGAATGATTCGCAGGGGCCTGGCATCGTGTTGTTCAGGTTTTTATATTTCATCATCACGCGCATACGGGTGAGGCCCTGCGTAAAAAACGGAGGTGGAACAATTTCTCCGGAAATAGGTCCGTCGTGCGCATATCCGGGATCGAATGCCAGTTCACCGAAATCTTCAAAATCACCGTCCATATTGAAGTCGATATAAATCCTGAAGAACTCCTTATAGGGCAGAGCGGCGAAACCGGGCGTAATGGTCACGGGCAGGATATTTTGTGGATGTATCTGCAGCAAATTGTCCGGATTGCCAGTGAAATTCTGATACCCGGAGCCGGCTGTTCCCGAGGTATTGGACCAGGAATCGATGGTCACGTTTTCAATCCATTCATACGTAGACTGTCCGGAGGCTGCCGGGCAGTAACCCGCATCCAGGCAAGAACCGCAACCGGCCGTTTGAAAATAGACGGAGGCGCCGTATGTCGTGCTGCCTGTATCGCAGCGCGTTTGTACCTGAAGTTCGTAGCTGGTACAAGGCAGCAGACCGGATATTTCGCAGGAAGTTTCACTGGTTTCCCATTCATCCCACACAGTGGCACTGATCGCTTTGATACGGTACCGGTAACCCGTAGCGGCGAGCACTTCCGTCCAGGAGCCTACACAGCCGGTTGTGGTTGTCAGGGTGATTTGCACGTAAGAAGGCGGGGCGCAGCAACCGTCGGATAAAAATATCACCGGCTCCGACCAGTTACTCCATGCTCCGGTGGAACTGCAAAAAGCGGATACGGCAAATTCATAGGTTGTACAGGCATCGAGGTTTTCCAGGGAAAAAGGACTGCTTACATTTTCAAGTTCGGTCCATTCCGAATCGTCTGTCGCACGCCAGCGGATTTTGACCGATTGAAAATCTGCAATGC